>Ga0302306_10000007_pt1 | contig 279540 bp, 249 predicted proteins | sample III_Palsa_E3_1_FD_198761 | JGI IMG/M metagenome (GOLD analysis project Ga0302306, IMG submission 198761) | Peat permafrost microbial communities from Stordalen Mire near Abisko, Sweden - III_Palsa_E3_1 | ecosystem: Environmental > Terrestrial > Soil > Palsa > Peat permafrost | place: Sweden...
CCGTCAGCCCGGTGGGAGCCGCAGGAACGGTGGTGCAACTCACGCCGCCGCTTTGCGTGGTGGCCGACGCTTGCGCTGACGCTGCCGATGTACCGTCACCATCCAGTGCTTCCACGACGTAGTAATAAGTTGTGGAAGCGACGAGGCCGGTGTTGGAGTATGTCGTACCGGTCACTCCGCTGGCGACGAGATTGCTTGAGGAAGGTGTGAATCCGCTGGTGGTGCTTCGATAGACGCTATAGGAAATGATGGTGCAGTTCGCCGGCGGAGTAACTGCCGCCCAACTCAGGCTGATAGCGCTGGATGAGGACGCTGTCGCTGTCAGCCCAGTGGGAGCCGAAGGAACGGTAGTACAGGTTGGACTCCCGCTTTGAACAACCTCGATTGCGTTGATGAAGGGCTGATCGGCGCCGCCGTAAATGAATTGCGCGATGATCTGTCCGTACTTGTCGGCGTTCGCGGTAAATTGCGGATCGTACGCGATGTTTTGTCCGCCAGCAGTCTTTAATACATCCAGGTCGTTCACCACATACTTCCCATTGAGCGCAACACTGAATACGCGCTGGCCAGCTGCTGTCCAGTAGGTTTCGGCGAAGTGCATCTTTACCGTATAGGGCGCATCCGCAATCAGGCCTGTCAGAACGTAGGTGAAGGGCACGTAGCGTTGATCTTCGTAGACAGCTTCCGGAGCCGAGTTGCCATTCAGACTGACGGTGTTAGTGGTTGTAGCAACATCGCCGCCGTTGTAGTCTTCGTCGGCTACGAAGTTGTTAACAGCCGGCCCGCCCGAGTTGATGGCAAGATCGGTGGTTGAGCCGGGGGCAGCTCCAACAGGGTTACTGCTGGTAGTGGCAATGATCTCGATGGCGTTGATGGTGGGGTTCAGATCCGCGACCGTAGTGGTTCCGAGTGCGGTTTCAATTTCAATGACGCCATTCTCATCAGCGGTGGTGTAGAACTGCTCCGTGATGGCCGTGGCCGCAGCGCCGGCGGTGGCAAAAATATCAAAGTTGGTCAAGACCTGCTCGCTGTTGATGGAGACGTTGAAATTCCGCTGGCTTGCGGCGGTGTGGGCCCACTCTACAAAGTGCAGACGGACGTCATAGCCAGCCAGAGGATTCAAGCCGCTGATCGTCCATGCCGCGGGTCCCCAGCGTTCTGTGTTATATACAGCGAGCGGCGCGGGATTTGTGACCTGCGAAGTATTGACTGCCGAAAGGCCCGACGGCGGTCCGACGTTGTAGTGGTAGTTCGTATTGCCGCCAAGGACAAATGGCGCTGGCCCTGCGGCCCCTGCGACTGCCGGACCCGGAGGGTTGGAGTTCATATAGGTGCCAACGGAATAGCCGCCCGCACTTAATTGCATGCCGGTGCTGTTTCCCGGAGCTTGAGTGGTTACGGTTGCATTCGCTGGGCTGGACTCGCCGCCAAAATTCGCTGCAGCTACCGTGTAGTAGTAGGTCGTGTTTGGCTGCAAGCCGGTATTGACGTACGATGTGCCCGTGACCTGCTGTGCCACGAGCGTGGCCTGGGTTGGGGGGGTGCCCGAAGTCGTGCTAGCATAAATGTCATAAGTGACACCCGTGGTCGCGCTTGCATTCCAACTAAGAGTAACCGCGTTGCTATTGCTTGCAGTGGCAGTAAGCGCAGTAACAGGGCTTGGGGCTCCCGCAGTCCACTGAGAGTAATTGACATAATTGACGGTGAGGTTAGACGGGAATCCCGTACCGTTCGGTGTTCCGCCGTTTCCGCCAACTCCGGAACTCAGGATCACGTTAATAGGCTGATTCATCTCCCATTGGTCGGTTACTCCCAGATAAGCCAGGTTGATAGCGCCATACTGGACGCCGTCGAGAAGGTACACCATCTCGTACGGTCCCCACTCCGTGCTGAAAATATGGAATCCATTGTCGAAAGTCGCACTGCCGGTCAGGTTGACGGTAGAACTAAGTCCGCCGTACTCATAGCTGGTCTGCGAATCCGTCTCCCCGCCGTGAACAGTGGATCCGTTGTGCTGGTTGGTAACAGCCTGAATTTCCATCATGTCCAACTCGCCGCACCAGGGCCAGGGCACACCGCCGCTGGTGCTTGGGTTGGCTGTACCGGGGGCCGTGGCCGCGGGGTAAGCATTGGCGCCCAACGCCCAAAAGGCTGCTCCCATGCCCACAGCGGAGGGGTTCTGAATGCGGGCGTCCCATCGCCCGTACGGTCCGGCGGCATAAGTGGCCGTCAATCTTGCCGATGTGTAATTTGTCTGACCGGCACCGGGATTCGCGTTATAGGTCATCGCGATCACCAGGTCGCCATTGCCATCGAGATACACGTTCTGCAGGCTGTCGCTCGTGGACTGTATCGTTCCATCACCCCAGATGTTTCCGGTGTTGTCCTGGACATCGTTCCACCAATCGGCATGGTTGTAAGTGGCGCCCGCTGTGCCAGTGAAATCGCCGCCCCACACCTGAGTCCACTGCGCCTGCAGTGGAGATGTGCACAAAAAGCAAATGGCGAGTAAGAACATCGCGCGCTTGGATACGGTCATCAAGCTGGAATCCGTGACCACCCCGCTAGCTGCAGAGTCGGAACGAAATGCGAAACGAATCAGGGGCATATGCCGATTCATAGCTGACTCCTTGGACGTGAAGGGTTGGGTAGCGTTTGTCAAAAGCTTCTCTCCGATAATGTTTCTGATCAAGGCGCCGGGCGGTCGCTTGCCGCCGGCTCGAGACTGATTGGAACTGCCTAAGGGCGGTTCTAATTGGTGCGTACCTCGATTCCCATGACGACGGGTTGGTTGGCTGCGCCGAGGGTGAAGGCGATCACGATTTGGCCGCTGCCGTTGGCCGTCGTATTGAAGGTCTCCAGCAGTGCCGCATCTTTGCCCACCGTGCCATAGATATCCAGGTTGGTGAGCACGGTGGTGCCGTTGATGGCTACGTTGAATTCACGGTCTCCGGCAGCGGTGAAATAAGTCTCGGCAAAATGCAGCAGTACAGTATAGGTACTGCCCGCCGTCAGCCCCGGAATGGTGTAAGTGGTGACTCCAGCTCGTCCGTGCTGATATACACCCATGGGTGCGGCATTCGCTCCGGGTTGGGTGAGGTTAATAGTGGCCGTGACCGGGCTGTTGTCCCCGCCGCCGCTGAAGTCCTCATCGGCAACGAAGGAGTCATCGCCACCGCCGGAGTTACTCTCCGCCGGGCCGCCGCAGGCAATGGCCACAACCTCGGAACTGCCGCCGGCGGCTTGCGTGGTTGCGCTGGCCTGGGTCGAAGCTGCCGACGATCCGTCCGCGTCCACAGCTTCGACTTTGTAGTAGTAAGTGGTGGAAGCAGCCAGGCCGGTGTTGGTGTAAGTGGTTCCTGTCACTCCACCGGCTATCAGATTACTCGATGATGGAGTGAACCCGCTGGTGGTGCTGCCGTATACACTGTAAGAGCTAATCGTGCAGTTCGCCGGAGGCGTAACGACCGTCCAGCTCAGACCGATGGCGCTGGAAGAGGATGCGGTTGCGGTCAGTCCCGTGGGCGCCGAAGGAACGGTGGTGCATGAGGCAGCCTGAGTTTCCGCGCTGGCTTGCGCTGACGGTGCGGAACTGCCGTCGGAGTCCAGCGCTTCGATTTTGTAGTAGTAAGTGGTCGAAGCTGCCAGGCCAGTGTTGGTGTAAGTGGTTCCAGTTACTCCGCTGGCGATCAGGTTACTCGACGAGGGAGTGAACCCGCTGGTCGTGCTGCCGTACACCGAGTAGCTACTGATGGTGCAGTTCGCCGGTGGAGTGACTGCCGTCCAGCTCAAGCCGATGGCACTCGACGAAGACGCGGTTGCCGTCAGTCCCGTGGGCGCCGAAGGCACGGTGGTGCAACTCGTGGATGAGCCAAGTACCTCGATGCCATTGAACATGGGTTGATTGACGGTGCCGTTGGTGAAGGCGATCACGATGTCGCCGCTGCTGTTGGCAGTTGCGGTGAACTGCTCAACTACAGCTGTGTAGTTCGCTTTAGCCGTCGCGTAGATGTCGAAATTGGTCAGCACGGTTGTTCCGTTGATGGCCACATTAAACACACGATCACCCGCTGCCGAAAAATAAAGCTCGGCGAAGTGCAGGCGTACGGTGTAACTGGTTCCTGCGCTCAGGCCGGGAATGGTATAAGTCACGGTTCCTTGCCGCGCCGATTGGTAGACTGCCGCGGGAGCAGCGACGGTAGCAACACTGGCGGGTATGGTGATTGTGTTGGTAACCGAGTAAGTGGTTCCGCCGGTGCTGAAGTCTTCGTCCGCGACAAAGGAATTGTCGCCGCCGCCCGAGTTACTTTCCGCCGGACCGCCGGCGTTGATGGATACGATTGACGTGCCCGATCCCGAGGCTTGCGTGGTGGCCGATGCTTGCGCCGAAGCCGCCGAGGTGCCGTCGGTGTCCAGCGCTTCGACCTTGTAGTAGTAGGTGGTCGAGGCCGTCAGGCCGGTGTTGGTGTAGGTAGTTCCGGTCACGCTGGCGATCAGATTACTCGACGACGGCGTAAACCCATTGGTCGTGCTGCTATAGACGCTGTAGGAAGTGATGGTGCAGTTGGCGGGAGGGGAAACTGCCGCCCAACTCAAAGCGATGGCACTGGAGGACGATGCCGTCGCCGTCAGCCCGGTGGGAGCCGCAGGAACGGTGGTGCAACTCACGCCGCCGCTTTGCGTGGTGGCCGACGCTTGCGCTGACGCTGCCGATGTACCGTCACCATCCAGTGCTTCCACGACGTAGTAATAGGTCGTCGCGGCAGTCAAGCCGGTATCTGCATACGACGCTGCGGTCAGGCCTGACGCAATCAGATTGCTCGATGAGGGCGCGAACCCGGATGTCGTGCTGCGGAAGACGCTGTAACTCACCGTGCAGCCTGATCCGGCTGTGCTTGCGCCCCACGTAACGTCGATCGTGCTGGATGATATCGCCGTGGCGGAGGGAGTTCCAGGGACACTTGGAACTGCGGTGCAATTGCCACCCGTCCCTCCCCAGGAAGTTATGTAACTGATGTAGGATGCCGAATCCGCCGTAGTGCCCGCATTATCGGCTGTGGGACTGTCCGAGGCGATGTTGTAATTGATTTGCCCACTTCCCGCCAGGAATACTGACACCGAATCGGTGAACGTAACTCCGCTGGCGACCGGAGCAAGAATCCCGCTGTTTGCGATGATATCTACTCCCTGATTGAAGAAGGAGTAGACGCCGAGGCCATAAGCTTTGTGAGTTGTAACCGACGGAGAGACATTGTAGGACGCGTAGCCATTGATGCTGCCATCCATCCATGCGCTCTGACTGGGAACGTCATAGGGCATTTCACTCTGATAGAAGATGGTTTCGCCGCCTTCGCCGTTCCACTGAACCTGGGCCGCTTCGTAGTGCTCGACAGCCAGACCCAACGCCGTGACGTTGTCTCCGTTCACGACCAGCCCCTCCATGCCTACGTTAATGGTCCAACCCACGGCAACCTGCCCATGGTCTGCGCGCCACGCCCAGATGTTGTCCAGAATGACGTTGTCGCTGTCGATCTCCATGCTTTCTGTGGCGGTTCCACTTACCGCCCCGCCGATACGGAAGAAAGTATCGCTGATCGAAGTTGGATTGCTGGAGTGACTAACTCGCGATGCGCCTGCTACTCCTACCTGAAAGAGTACCGGGGAATTGACCGGCCCTGCGTCGATCAGCAGTCCGGCGATTTGCACTCCGCCGACGTCCGCAATGGTGATGGCGGCAGTTCCCGACTGCGGTACCAGATTTGCGTAGCCCAGCCCGAGCACCACAGTGTTTGCGTTGGTCACATTAATCGACCCGCTGTACTGGTAAATGCCCGGAGTCAAAATGAGATTCTGGCCGGAAGCCAGCGCGGCATTGATCTGCGCCAGTGTGCTTGATGGGGTTGCGATATAGAAGGTGCTGATTGCCAGCGAAGTTCCGGTACCCAGGCCTCCACCGGACCAGCTTGTACCCAAGGAGTTTGTGCGCAAGGCCGGCGAGAATACCCAGTAGTTGCCACTGCTGTCCATATAAAGGAAGGGGTTTTCACGGCTCACTGGCGTTGTGGCAAGCACGGTATACGAGGTGCTCCCGCCAAAGGGATTACTCTGTGCCGGCGCGCCGGAAACGCCCGAAAACACCATATTCCACAGGTTGCCCGACCAACTTCCAATTGCGCTGTTGCGCGTGTACCACTGCTGTTGCGAGCAGGACTGAATCGTACCGGTAACCTGGCTATCGGCGATAAATCCACCGCTGGCCTCGCCGCAGTCAGTATTCGTCAGTTCCACTGAGCCATTCACATACATGCGGCGGAAGGCCGCTCCTTGCGAAACGCCCCATTGCAGATAGGTGTCGCCCGCTGGAATGGCATTAATCGACATGTTTTCAATGGAGCGCCAAAAGTTGGTGGTCAAATTCCCATTCGAGTCCGTTTGGTTTGATGTCAAGTAACCATCGCTGATGGTGGTCGCGGTGGGAGTTTCACCCAAGCCGGCGACGGACTCGTAGTAGCCGACCTCCGCTTCGACACCGGTGTAAGTGCCGGGCGCGAAGAGAACCGCATAGCGATTGGTGCTGAACTGGGTGTTTGCGTTCAGCGTGTTGAGGGTCGTATTGATTGATGACACCGAATCGCCGGTAGTAAAAACATAGACGTTGGGACCGAACATCGTGTTGTTCTGTGCAAACGCCGTAGAGACACTTAGTGGCAGGGCCCATAACGCCAGCCCGATGAACCACAGCCTCGCTATCGTGGTTCGAAGCTTGCCGCCGTTTTGCTCGTGGCCTTGGAAGAAGTTGTTTTGCACCGATGGTTGCTCGAGTCTTAGGCCGTTGCGTTCCCGCTTGAGGAGTTGAGTTCTGGGGGAGGTGGTATTACGGAGATCCATACGGCGCTCCTGTGTCAGACCGAGAATTCGGGGTGTTCGCTGAGACTGGCGAAATCCTTTGTTCGACTCTTACAGAAACGCACTGCCGCCGCCAAGTTAATGGGAGTTCATTCACGGATAACACAGATTGAGATGGAACAGATAACATGACTGTAAGCGAATATTCGACGGCAACCTGTCAAGTTCTCTGAATCGAATTATCCCCAGCCATTAGAGCCCCTGCAATAGAGTTCAGCGCAGCTACCGCCGGGAAGCTACGATCTCAACCACTTCCCATGCTCTTAGGGTGCATTAACGGATAAGTGGGATGTTAACGGAGTTATTGCCTCCCGATTTGAAACAATCGGTTATTGTGATGCGGTCGATTCGAATATAATGTTTCCGGCTCAGGCTTTTAAGGGTAGGGTCTATGTCTCTGACGTATCCGGAAACTCAGGTAGGCGAAGCCGAAGAAAGACAGGAACTTCAGGCGATTTTGCAGTCGGGGATTCTGAAAAAGGCTCCGAACCTTCAAAGTTTCCTGGAATTTGTTGCCGAAGAGCACTTCGGCGGACGAGCGGATCAGGTTAAGGAATACAACATTGCGGTCCGGGCGCTGCATCGACCAGAATCCTTCGACCCTGAATCCGACACCATCGTTCGGGTTACCGCTCACGCCCTGAGAAAGAAACTGGAACAGTACTACGCGACGGAGGGGATTAATCACGCAGTACACATACACTTGCCAGCGGGAAAATACGTGCTGCTATTCGTTAGCAAGCAGCCGGACTTGGGCGCCACGCTGGAAATTCCACACCCGCCATCGGTCTTGGAAAGCGCCCTGCCCCCAATTCCTGGTGCGACACCATCGAGGCGGCACTTTTGGGTAGGACTGGGAATCGCGATTGTAGCAACTCTGTCCCTGCTGGGAGTGTACGTTGCCAAGTATAAGCAGCAAGCCCGGGCAGCGAAAATAGGAGTCTCCGCACCGGCACCCGGCTTTAAGCAAGACCTGATCGTGCGCCTCCGATTTGGAGCAAGCAAGCGCCTCTACCTGGACGCCGCCGGACAGCCATGGATCACCGAACGGTATTGTCAGGGGGGTACAGCCTTTGTTCACGCTGGCCATGAAATACAAGGCACAGACGATCCGGAGATTTTTCAGGAGGGTCGCGAAGGTAAATTCCAGTGCAGGATTCCGGTTCGTCCAGGCATCTATCAGGTTCAGCTTCTTTTCGCCGATACCGCTGGTGATAGAGAGGCCGCCCGCCAAGTCGTCTTTACGATTAACAATCAACCGGCGGACGCCCTCGATGTTGTAGATGAAGCCGGAGGCAACGATATTGCCATAGGCAAAGTGTATGCAGGAATTCGCCCCATGTCCGATGGCACAATCCACCTGGACTTTGTTTCCGATGCATCCTTCGTCAATGCAATCGAGATAACACCGTCCGACTCAGAAGGCGGGCAACCGATACGAATGCTTGCCGGCCCCGCGGTCTTTCTCGATAACGAAGGAAATAACTGGCTTCCGGAACGTTTCTTTCGGGGTGGAAGAAGAACATTTCATCTGGACAGTTTGCCCAAGGAAGCGAACTCCAGGCTCTTCGCATGGGAGCGATACGGGCACTTTCACTACTTCCTTCCGGTTATCCCAGGCCAAAAATACAGAGTCCGGCTGTACTTTTCCGAGGGATGGTTTGGTACCGGTAATGGCGGTCCCGGTGGCATTGGCAGTCGCGTGTTCGACGTTTATTGTAACGGTACAACGCTATTGAAGGATTTCGACATATTAAGACAGCAAAGGGGTGGTTCCGTGGTGATTACCTCGCATGGCGTTCAGCCCACTGCCCATGGCATGCTGGAGCTTTACTTCACGCCGGTTAAGAACTATCCGCTCATCAATGCTATCGAAGTGTTGCCGGAAGGCTAGGCAACCATCCTCAGTCTGGGAATGTTAACAGTCACCTGGGCGCGCGCAAGAGTGATCGAATCGATTTGCTGATGCGGTCGGCCGCACTGCCTAAGATATTTCCCGAAGCGGCGGGCGCAGAGCCATTGCTGCCATTGAAAAGAGTCAGCGCTGTGAAGGTCATAAACCCAACGCTTTCACTTGCTCCTCGGTTTCGTAGCCGAGCCAGTGTGCGACTTCATGCCAGACCACCCGTCTGACTTCAGCCCGCAAGTCTCCTTTTGAACAGCGCAGAATGGGACCACGGAAAACAAAAATCAAGTCGGGGGCGAATTTCACCTCTGTGTAGGACCGTTTCGTCCTCAAGGTACCACTGTACAGCCCCAATAGCTCAGTCCCAGGGTGCCATTTCTTTTTATTCGAAATGTCTTCCAATACGTCCGCGGGAGCCTCGTCAAGCACCTGAATGCCAGGGAAATCTGGAAGGTCCCTAACCTCCTGCGGCAGGGTGCTGTATGCCCACTCCACTATCTCCTCAAAGCTCTCGGGATTTGTGGCGCGGACCATGGGGCAACTTTACCATCCGGATAAGCCGCGCGGGACGTTGGCACTGGCAGATTGCCGGAAGAGTGAGCGGTGCCGGGGAGTAGTGCATCCTAAAATGGCTACGAACCAGAAGGTCTGGAGTTCGAATCTCTCAGGGCGCACCATACCTCTTCCTTTTCGTTTTTCGCCCAAATCCCGATACACTTCCGGCGGCGATGAAAAACTTCTGGCGAGCGCTCATTGAAGTAGGATTTATCGTCTTTCTGTTTTATTCCAACCTTCTGATGGGAGAATTTGAGCGGTCCGGGATGGGGCGGCCGCGGGGTTTGGCGTGGGCGATTCGGGATATGTTTAACGGCGGCGAATTTTGGCATTGCGCTGAGCGCGGGGCTGGTCGGGTATGCGCTTTTTGAGTTTCTGAGGAAAAAGTTTTAACGCGGTTGGAGACAGTCTTCTGAATTCGAGAGTCGAACCTCAGACGCTAAAGCGCGGATACATTTTCGCCGATTTAACGGCCCGCTGAGGCTGCGGGAAAAGTCTATTCGCGGGATCGAACGTCCCTCGGCGGCTGAAGCCGCTGTTGATTTTGTTGGGCTTTTACGGCGCGACTGGAAGTCGCGCCCTCTCAAAGCCTCCACTGCTTACTTGGGTGAGAGTTCAAAGGCGACGCCCCAACCAAGATGGCCACCCGCGGGTGCGACTCCGAAGAGATTGCCGGAGCCATTCACGATCAGTCCGCCCGGGAAAGCGCCGTCCACCAAGCCGCTGAAAGGATGGAGAAGGGTTTTTTCCCAGCCCGAGCCGGTGCACGTGAGCTCGAAGGCGGTGCCGCAGCCGGTAATTCCGCCGCCGCTAATGCACTCACCGCCGCCTCCGCCGCCGGCCAGCGTGGTTCCGTAGAGATTTCCGAGCGCGTCGCGAACCAGAGCGGTGTTGGGAGTTGCGCCGTCAGCGCCGCCGCTGAACGCGTGAATGGTACCGGTTTGCCAGACGCCGGAGACTTTGCGCATCTCAAACGCCGTGCCGAACCCTCCTGGCCCGCTGCTGGCAGTCGAGCCATAAAGATTTCCGTTGGGTGTCATGAGCAAGGGCGACGAGGGAGCGGAGCCGTCTGTGCCGGTGAAGCTGTGAAGAACGGTTTCGGTCCAAGCGCCGGCGTTGTTGGTCAATTCGAAGACGACGCCGCAACCAGAAGTGCAGGCCGAACTGCTGCCGCCCGAACCGGTGGTGCCGTAGAGATTTCCCGAAGGATCGATGATCAATCCGGCGTAGGTGCAGCATCCGGATTCGTCGCCATCGGGGCCGGTGAAGTCGTGAATGTCGGTGAAGGTCCAGACGCCGCCGGAGGCGGGCGAGAGTTCGAAAACAAATCCCTTGCTGGCGCTGCCGCCGATTCCGCTGGTGCCGTAAAGATTGCCCGCCGGGTCGAGAATGACGGTGCTGGGTGCGCCACTTACACCAAAATCGTAAAGGTTCGCGGCGGTCCAAACGCCGCCGGTGTAGGTGAGTTCGAAGACCTCGCCAAACAGAGTCGATCCGTAGAGATTGCCGGCGGCGTCCATGACCAAGGGACCGAGCGGAGCGGAGCATGAGGGCGAAGAGGCGCAATCGTAGATGACGGCGTAGTTATAGAATCCTCCACCCTTGGGTGTTAACTCGAAAATGGTTCCCGAGTTGGCGCTGCCTCCATTTAGATTTGCACCAAAGAAATTGCCGGACGAATCCATCAGCAATGTGCCCTGCGGATTCCATCCCTTGCCCCGTAGAAAACTGTAGAGGATGGTGTCTTTATCGGTGGCGCGGGCGGAGATGGTTAGGGAAAACATTGCAGCGAGCAACGCGGCAATCGCCGAGAGCTGGAAACGTTTCATAAATCGACTCCCTCCGGACGGAATATTGCTAAACACATGGGATAGTGACGGGAGAACTAAGAGCGTTACAACAATTTCCGGTTATGAATAATACATCGCTTTTCGCCGTCTTAGAAAGACGGGCGCGGCAGCTAACATCCAGCTCATCGCTGATCGAACAGCTCGGTGCGGTTAATCCGTTCGCCTTTGAAGACGACCATCGAGATGCGCTCGGTGGCTGCAATGTCTTCGAGCGGGTTTCCGTCCACGACGATCAGATCGGCGTCGTTGCCGGGATGGACGGAGCCGATGCGATTCCCGGCGCGAAGCAAGCGGGCGGCATTCGAAGTGGCGGCTTGCAGGGCCACGGCAGGCGGGATTCCGGCTTGCACCCAGAGTTGGAGTTCATGTTGCACGGTGGGTCCGTGGATTACAAGCGGGTTTCCCGCGTCACTGCCCGTCACCAGCAGCACTCCATGCTCATGGGCGCGCTTCAGGTTATCGACCGCAATTGCCATGTCGGTCGGATACTGCCCCATGGCTTTGCGCATCGAGGCCATCTCCGGCGAGCCGATCGCTTCCTCGGTGCCGCGCAACAGTTCCGGCGGCGCCGCCTGCTGAACCAAAGATCGTTTGAGCAGGTCCGTCTTACCCGCGGCAAAATCCTTGATCGCTTCCCCGGCGCTCAACGTCGGATCATAAAACGTTCCCTGCTTTGCCATTTGCCCGAAAACCGCATCTGGAATCTTTTCGCGGAAGGAGCCGTGCTCGATAGAATTTGCCTGCACCCGCACGGCATCGGCCACATCGCGGGCGTCTCCGGTATGAACCGCAAGCGGCATCGAATCCACATGGGTCTGCTGCGCAACAGCTTCCAGCAACCCGGTATCGAGTCGGTTGAAGACCACGCCTCCCGCACCAGCTTCCAGAATCGCCTTGATGCAATCCAGCCCCTGCTTCTTCAACTCGTCCACTTGCAAGCGGGCTTCGTCGCGCGAGGTCGGGATGCGCAGGTTTTGTTTTTCGAGATTCGCGCGAGCGTTCTCGGGCAGCCCTTTGAAGTATTCCGTGCCGTGTCCTCCCGCAGCTGTAAAAAGCGGACCGCATGTCTGCAAATCCGCTCCCAGCATTTCGCCACTGCTCACAGAAGCGCGCACTTTGAGAATGTGATCCAGACCGTCGCCAACACTTCGCACGGTAGTGACTCCGCTGTAAAGATAAGCCGCCAGGGCACGTTGCATACTTTTCTCGTCGCCATACTTCACGTCGGGGGAGAACCCGCCCGTGGCCGCGAGATGTACATGCACATCGATCAGACCGGGGAGAATCGTTTTTCCGGCGGCTTCCACGGTTTCGGCGTTGAGCGATTTGGGATCGGGTCCATCGCCCTCGTAGACTTCGGCGATTTTCCCTGCGCGAACCAGGACGGAGCCATTCCCGATCACCGTGCCATCGCCGACAAAGATGCGAGCGCCGCGGATGAGAAAAGTCTCGCTGCGCGCGAGTTGGCGGTTCAAGATCTTAGTTTTCGCCACGCCGGTGCGGGCGTGCATCTGCCAGAAGCCGAGCAACAGGAACGGGGTCATCACCGCGGCCAGCCACAATTTGGCCGAGGCGCGAATCTTTTCTTCTTTTTCCCAGCGGAAAAGTTTGTACGAGATGAAGAGTCCGAGGAAAGCGGTGAGGACCAGAGCGAGCGTGGGCTGAAGGTTTGCCACGATGCCCTCGTTCCGGAGCAGCATGCCCTGGATGCCGATGACCATGTAGGTCGCCGGCAGAAACTGAGTAATGGTGAGCAGCCACGCGGGAAACATGGAGAGCGGGAATGTGGCGCCGCTCAGGAAGAGCATGGGAAGGTAAATCAACTGGACGACGAGCTGGCTTTCCTGCATCGAGTTTACGATGGAGGCGATGATCATTCCCATCGAACGGAAACCAACGATGGCCAGAGTGATAAAGATCAGGATGGAAACCATCGAGTGCGGCCACGGCATGCCGTAGAGAAAATGCGCCAGCGTAAAGATGAGCAGCACATTGGGCATGTAGAGAATCCAACCCGTCACCACGGAAGCGACGAGCAACGGCGCGGGCGTGATGGGAGTAACTTTATAGCGGCGCAGAATGTTGGCTTCGCGCTCCTGCACGGCGCGAATACCCGCGCCCATAAAGCCATTGCCGAGGATGCCGATAATCAGGACCATCGAGATCACGATGGTCATGGCTGCGCCGCGCTCGGCGTGCATGGCCTGGCCGAAGATGAAGAAGAAGGTCAGCGGAAAAAGGTAGTTGAAGAAAATGACCGAGCGGTTCCGCAGAGCCAGCTTAATATCGAGCGCGATGAGCGCTTTGTAAGGTTTCATGGTTGAGTCCTCACTCGCGCAGGCTCTTTCCGGTGAGTTCGATGAAAACGTCTTCGAGGCTGGGCTGCTTGAGGCTGACGTCGGTGAGTTCGAGACCTTGCTGATCGATCCATTTGACGAGGTCGACGAGCGTGGCTGCGGGACGGCGTGAATTCACGGCAAGGGTGCGGCCGCTGGGATCGAGCGAGCTTTGCGTGGCATCGGCCCAGGTGGGACGCTCCGCCGGAAACGGCGTGGCGCAGGTAACGACGATGCTGGAAGCGTTGCGGCTTTGCTGCTGGAGGCGCGCCGGCGTGTCGAGGGCCACGATGCGGCCTTCGTCGACGATGGCGACGCGGTCGCAGAGGCGCTCGGCTTCCTCGATGTAATGCGTGGTCATCAGGATGGTGCGATGCTCGCGCTTCAATTCTTCCAGTAAAGAATGGATCTCGACGCGGACCTGAGGATCGAGGCCGGTAGTGGGCTCATCGAGGAAGATGAGTTGAGGATCATTAATGAGGGCCAGCGCCAGAGCGAGACGCTGTTTCTGTCCGCCGGAAAGCGTGCCGTAGAAGGCGTCGCGCTTTTCCTCCAGTTGAAGGCGGTGCAGCAATTTATTGAGATCGACGTGTCGGCTGTAGAACGAGGCGAAAACCTGCATCGCCTCGCGAACGCGAATTTTTTCCGGAAGATTGGTCGCTTGAAGGCAAACTCCGATGCGGTCCTTGAGTTGCTGGCGCTGGCGGTCGGGATCGAAGCCGAGCACGGTGACCTCGCCTCCCGAGCGGGGGCGCAAGCCCTCCAGAATTTCTACGGTGGTGGTTTTTCCTGCGCCGTTCGGTCCGAGCAGGCCGAAGACTTCTCCCGGCTGAATCGTGAAATCGATTCCTTTCACGGCGTGGACATCGCCGTAAGACTTCTTGAGCGATTGCACGAAGATGGCTGGAGAAACGGAGTTCATGCGGGGAGATAAGGCTACCCGAGAAGGGGGCGAGAGTCAAAATTTGCAGGTAGTGGGTGGTGTCCTAGATTCATCAACCACGAAGGGCCGAAGGTACACGAAGGCAGTTGCGACAGCGTTTCTTCCTATATCTTCGTGCCTTCGAGGTGAAATTAGGAGACTGCCAGGTAGTGGGTGGTGTCTCAGTTGGAATTTATTCTCCTACGAAGCCGTCATTCCGGAACGCGGGTACTTCAGCCGCACGAGGAATCTCCCCTAGGCCAGTGGAGCCTGAAAAACGGCTGCACTCAGGATGAGCCCGAACTATAGGCCGAAAAACAAATTGGGACACTACCGATTCGCAGACTCAGTTGACGTCGGTGCTGGCATCGACTGGTACTACCTGGACGCTCATTGTATCTTTGTCCACGCTGAAGATGAGGTAATGGTAAAAACCTTTCTTCTTGAGGGGAGCGCCCGCACCTCCGGAGACAAGATAGAAAGGCTTCTTGGCGGGATCTTTGCGCTGGGGCGGCGGACCAAATTCGTCCTTTCCTTGCGGGTTGTAATACATATGCTGGTGGCCGGCCACGACGTAGGAAATGTTGTGGTAGTCCTTGAAGATGGTTTGCAGGTCGGTGACATTGGCGGGACAGAGCTGGTCCTTGCCTTCGTAACCGACGAGGGGACGGTGCAGGAAGATGAAGATGTGGGCCTTGGATTTGTTGGCCTTCAAATCCTGCTTGAGCAGTTCGATCTGACTGGCGCTGATGTAGCCGGTAGGCTTGTCGTCTTTATCTTTGTCGGCAGTTTGCGAAGAGCAGTTGCAGGGGTCGCCGGCGGGGGCGGGTTCGTCGGAATCGAGAGCGATGAAGTGGGAGTCGCCGTAGTCGAAGGATCCGTAGGGCGCGGTTTGGCCGGCGTCGGTTTTATAGAGGTCTAGCAAAGTTTCATTCGGACAGTTATTTTTGTCATTCATTTCGTGATTGCCGGGAGCGTTGAAGACGGCGGCGTCTCCCTTGGCGGCGATCTTAAGAAAATCCTCGTACTCTTGCGTGATGGGGCCGCTGGGATCTTTACCGGAGATAATGTCGCCGGTCCAGAGAACGAAGGCGGGCGACTGCTTCTTAATTTCCTTGAAGATCATCTTGACGGTTTCGGTGGGCGGGTCGGAGGACTTGGCTGGACGATTGTCTCCGGCGAGGATGAAGGTGAATTTTTCGGGATCTTTGGGAGCCGTGGGCTCGGGTGTGCCTTTGAGCGGCTTCAGGGCGGGCAACTGTGCGAATGCGGCGGTGGAAATCGCGAACAGAGAAAGCAGCAGGAAGAATCCAAGGGCTAGGTTTTTCATCGAGGAGTCCTCGGTGGGGAAATGTAGCAGACCGGGGCGAAGTGTCAAGCGGAAAAAAGGGCCAGCGGAAGCGTTCTAAGTATCCTCGGCGCTTGAGACGAGGAAGGACTTCGCCCACTTTCCTCATATTGCCAACATTGTGCTTGTCAGGTTCTGGAAAGTTCTGGAAAATCGATGGTAACTACGTGGAAACTCAGTAAAAACCAGGTGCCCTATAAATGATTGATTAGCAGTGGTTTAATGCGTTTTGCGAAGGGTACTCGCCGAGTATCAATGTAGTTGCCACAAATTTTCCAGAACTTTCTAGAACTTTACGAGTACAATGTTGGCATGGAGCGCACGAAAGCAACACGCAAAACCGTACAGAGGAAACCCAGCCTCCGTATGAAGAAATTCATCGAGAGCGTGATTGAAGAAGTCGAAGAGGCTGGAATTAAGGACGAAGATGCAGTCGATGATTCAGAGCCAACTTCGGCCCGCGTTACCGCTTCCGTCGGACTTTCGCGGACTCGTCGGCAACAATTCGCTTAAACTCCTGAACTATTTCTGCCTGCCTCTGAAGCGATCAGCTGCCCGCGTGATCCTGTAGCCATTTCACAAAGCCGTGCGTGTCCCGCCGTTCTCCAGCCTGTTCAATCAGACGCCGAATCTCCGGTTTTAGTTTGCGTATCTCAGTCCGCGTGTACTTGCTCATGGCGACCTCTGTACTAGCTGGAATTTTACCATGTCCCAAGGAACTCCCAAGGGAAAATCGTCTTCAACTCACTAAGGGGTCAGGCCGCCTCAGACTTCGCGAATCATATCACCCTCACTTGGCCGTGGCGCATCTACCCCGTACTTGACCATCCATGCTAGACTTGCTGTGTATCTTGGAGGATCACATGGCAGACGAACTCGGACCAGCGGTTGCGGCGCTCCAGCAAAAGCTGGTTGAACAGCTACGTGCGGTGCTGGACACGAAACGCACGATAAATATGCTGCTCAAGATGGAAGGCAAGAATCCTCAATACGCAGAGGAGATGGAGGAGAGCAACACTGCGGCTAGACCCGATCAATTCTATGGCAAGGGGCTTGCGACTTCTGCCGCTGAGTATCTAGCTATGCGTAAGCAAGCATGTCAGCCTGATGAGATTCTCCGCGCTCTCACATCGGGCGGATTCGATTTTGATCTTATGGGTTGGAAGGAAGATGACAGACTTCGCAGCCTTGCTATTTCCCTCGCCAAGAATACCGGCTCTGCGGGGAAGTTTCATCGCCTCAAAAATGGTAGTTTCGGGTTGCGTAGCTGGTATGACGAGGACTTTCTAAAGAAAGCCGCTGCTGGTGCGGATGCGACAGCCAAAGCTAAGAAGAAACGGAACGCTAAGAAAAAGGCCACTCCTCCAGTGGACCAGCCAGTGAAGAGAAAAGCAGGCCGTCCCAAGAAAGTTGAGAGTGCGAAAGGCCCTAAACTTCTGCCAGAAGCCAAAATCTGGAAGCCGGCAGAGCAGACGCCTCCCAAAGAAGCCGTGTCATGAGGAGGGATATAGTCGGAGGCTACCTTCGAGGCTTACCGTAGCTTCCGGCGACAACAGAAAGGCTCTGTCAGTGAAGCCGCCGATGGAAAAGAGAGGTTTATCGCCGCGCTGAAGCGCTGCGCCACCCAAAATCGGGGCGCGATCGGGTTTTTCGGCAGCAACGTTAGGGGAGCGTGTATTCGAAATCGTAAGAATGTTTTCCGTCGGTGATAATGATGTTCATCTTTCCGGCGAGGCCAACAAGTTGGCCGGTGCCGGAATCCGGGACGACAGTTACCGAAAGTTCGGGAACGCCGCGGGTGAGCGTACCAATGTGTTGCAGAGCGAAGGTGCCGGTACGCGGGCCAGAGGGAGTGCGCAGCGTTCCGGTGACGCGCTCGATGGCGACGTAGCCGGCGGATCCTTTCACGTCGGTGGCGGCGGTGAGCATCTGGCCTTTGCTGGTGGCTTCGAGGTCGCCGTGGAAAGTCTTGTCCAGCGACATTCTGCCGACGGTGGGGTCTCCGACGTTTTCTTGCTGCGGCTGCGGGGTTAGTTTAACTTCGAATGGTCCGGTGATGTGAGCAGGCACGGGAGTTCCCTTCTGAGTTGGTGGAGTCTGCGCGGCAGCGGCGGCCAGCAGGCCGAACGCGACAATGCAGGCTGAGGCGATCAAGCGTCGCATCCCCATGCCTGCATTGTCGGCTGGCGGCGGATTGCAAGTCAACCGCGGGTGTCGACGGTTTGTCCTTTCTCGACGAAGGCTTGAACCCAGGAGAGAACGCGCTCCCAGCCCTGGCCGTGGGCTTTGGCGGCATCGGCATTCCCGGCGAATCCGCTGTGACGAACTTTTACCTGCGTGCCTTCGGCGTGCGGCGCGAGTTCCCAGCGGACGGTGGTGGTGAGGTCGCCGGTCCAGCTTGCGCACCAGGTGTAGACGAGGAGGCGCGGAGGATCGACCTCAAGATACTCGCCGGTGACTTGAAAATTGTCGCCGCTGACGCCGACGCCGGCGCTCATCCATTTGCCATGGGCGCGAACATCGGTTTCGAACTTTGTGGTGCGATACATTTCTTTTTGACCCCACCATTGCAGCAACTGGCGGGGGTCTGTGATGGCCTGAAAGACGCGGTCCGGAGGCGCAGCGATAAACATCTCGCAGCTGATGAGGTCTTGGTCGGGAGTGATTGCGATGGTTGCCATGAGTCTCCTTACGGGTGGATCAAGTTTGAGATCGAGAAAGTTAGAAGTTAGAAGTCATAAGTAAAGCCAAAAACAAAAGCAAGGGCGACGGACAGGAGTGTCCGTCCCAAACGGTTCTTATTCTGTAAATTTCTTCAGCGACTCGAGCACACCGGGCCAGCCGCTGCTGTAGTCCTTGCGCGCGGCGGGTTCCTGCGCGAGACCGCTGTGCGTAACCTTCAGATGAGTGCCTGCAGCCGCAGGGGTTAACTCCCAGCGGACAACGGTGGGGCGCGATTTGTCATCGTGCCAGTTGGCGATCCAGGTGTAGACGAGAAGGCGCGGCGGGTCGATTTCAAGAATCTCGCCGTGGCACACGAACTGGTCCACGTTATTCACGACGACGGTGCCTTGGTCTGTGGCGTAGTTGTATAGGCCGCCGGGGCGAGCGTCCATTTGCCAGAGCTTGACTGGGCAACTCGGGTCGGTGAACCAGCGGGTAAGTTCGCGTTCGTCGGTCAGCGCTTGGAATACTCGCTCGGGAGGCGCGGCGATGTGAATTTCCGCGACGATCGAATCGTTGTCGGAAGTGATTACGGATTTTGGGGTTGTGGTGGTCATGTTCGCTCGATTCGGGGTTTGGGACGGCCCCATTTCCGCGGAGGACGCGGGAGATGGGGCGCACGCTTGATCATTGATTTCGGCAACTCTGAATTATTTTTGGGCCAGTTCATTCCGCTTCAGATCGAAGAATTCTTTCATCTCTTTGCCTTGTCCGGCGGCGAAGGTCCAGTCCTCGGTGTGGTGATTGGGGTCGATGATGGTAAACACCACTCGCTGCATGTGGCCGGCTTCCGGTGTGGCGAGGTTGGGGCCGTCGAAGAAATCGAAGGTGATGGATTTACCGTCGGGCGACGTGGTTGCGGCCATACGCGGTTGGTTTCCCGCGCCGCAATAATGAGTCATCATGAGACGATTCGACCCATCCATGTGGATCATGGAAATCATGTCCTCATGACCTTCGCCGATAATCTCGCTCATCAGAGCGGAGCCTCCGGCGGTGTCGCGAAAGGAAACGCGTAAAGGTTTGCCCTGCGAATTCTTCCCTTCCCAGGAGCCGGTGAGGGTCTTGAGTTGGTCGAAGGATTTCTGGGCGGCGGTTTGGGACAGCGCTGCGGTTGCGGCTAGCAGCAGGAACAAAGGGAGGCCGATGCGAATTGATTTCATAGCTACAGATCTCCTTTTGGATTTGGGGAACTCGATTTTGGTGCAGGTTGGTGCCTGGATTCTTTGGCGTACTCGGCTTCGACAAAAGTTTTCAAGTTGGTGAGGTTCATCTTCCAGAAAGTACGGTATTGCTCGAGCCAGGAGTCGACGGCGCGGAGAGGCTCGGGATTGAGTCGATAGACACGGTGGCGGCCTTCGCGGTGCTCCCGGACCAGGTGAGCCCGCCGCAGCAGGCGCAGGTGTTTGGAAATGGCGGGACGAGAGACGGGAAACGCCTGAGCGATTTCTCCAGCGGGCTGGCTGCCCCGGCGGAGGAGATCGAGGACGGCGCGGCGGGTGGGATCGGCGAGGGCCTGAAAGGTTGCTTCGGACGAATATGTAACCGGAAGGTGACGCATAATGCGTAACCTTACAGTTACGCGATAAGCATGTCAAGAAGATTTTGTTGATGCCAGGCCGTAGGGAAGCGAGCCAAATGCGCGATTATTTGTGGCACTAAAGAACGCGCCACAACGCGCGGCTCGCCCAGATCCTTCGCTGCGCAAAAAGCGCTTGCCTTAGGATGACAAGCGAACTAGATTGTAGTCTTACTTTACGGTATAGTGTAAGCATGAATCGTCAGTTCACAACTGTAAGCACGAAAGGACAGTTCGTCATTCCCTCCGAGATGCGGTCGGCGCTCGGCATCAAGCCGGGGACGCGGATTGCCGTGAGCCATGATGGGGAGAAAATAATCCTCGAGCCGGTGACGGCGGAGCTGGTCGACAAGACACGCGGGATGTTGAAGGGGAAAGGGTCGCTTGCGGAAAACCTCAGGCGCAAATGGCGTCGAGAAGATCGATGGTAACGTACGTCCTCGATTCCAGCGCGATTTTACGCTATCTCCACAATCAGGCTGGATCGGATCGCATTGCCGAAATTATTCGCGGACATCTGGCGGGCGACTGTGACGCCGTTATTTCCGCACTCCATTGGGGTGAGGTTGCGGGGATCACGTGCAAGCTTTATGGCCAACGTGAGGTGCAACAGGTACTCTCGCGGCTAAGCGCTCTCGGATTGCGAGTGATCGCCGCGGATGGAGATCGTGCCGTGCGCTCGGCTTTGATTAAAGTACAAACCGGCATCCCCTATGTGGATTCGTTCGGAGTAGAACTCGCCAAAGGGGTAAGCGGCGTACTCGTAACTGCGGATTTCGACTTCAAGCCCGCCAGCCGCGACGTGGCCATCGAGTTCCTGCCTGCGAAATGATTTCCCTCCGGTTCTGAAAAGTCATGCTTCCCGACAAAAAAGCCCTGAAACGTTCAGCCCCTTCCTCGCACTATCTTTACGGGCCCGAGCGCTAGATCGAATAGGCTTTTCATCTTCTACTAAACTGCGAGGGTGTGATGGGAATCGCGGCAGATCTTCCGAATTCAACGGTGGATTTCAGAGATCCGAAAAAAAATATTCCGATGGGGCCGATTAGCAACTCGTTCTTATGTGTTCAGCACGCCTTTGAAATGACCTTCAGCTTTGGCTACAATCCCGATCCCAAGAAAGGCTTCGGCGGGACTCCGAAAAGCACGAAGAGCTGGCGGATTGGAATCGTGCAGAATGCGCTCTACGAGATGTATAACTTCGAATACGACGACGGATCCAAATTCAAGATCGAGTTTTCGAGCGCAGTGGTGGATAGCGGATCGGACGTTTACGAGCCTTTTTATAACGATCCGGTCATAATCCCCGCCTGCCAAATCGACCCTATCTTGAAATGCGATCGATATATCCCCGTCATGATTCCGTTCGCGGACGTTTCCTACTCTTCGCAGGGATACAGTGAGCTTCCCGATCCGTGGACGGGCGCAATGGATAACAAACCAACATCGGTGAACATGATCGACGAGCCATTTTTCGGGGCAAGGCTGCGTCTCAAGAACGGAGCTTTGATTAAGAGAGTGGAGTCGATCTCGGCATTTCAAACCTGGCTGGTCGCGCAACACGGCCAACAGACCGATGTCCTCGCCACCGTGCCGCCATTTTCGTTGGTGTTCTGGCTGGAGACACAAGCCAGTGCAAATCTGCTGTCGATTGGGACGCCGGCACATACATTCGCTTTTTATGGCGAAGCCGGCATCAGCCGTCACGTAAAGGCGTCGGGCGGCGCGGCAACCGTTCAGATGCAAGCAGGAAATGGAAGAAGGGCGCCCGTGATGACGGGACCGACGGCGAACGATCGGGCCAACGCCTGGCTCAAGACACAAGGCCTGGTGCCCGAGCCGGTAGTATTCAAAACGCCTTAACAGCGCCTGGTTCGTCAGACGTTTTCGACGTTCCCGATGAGATCGAGAAACACTCGATGCATCCGCGTGTCGTCGGAGAGCTCAGGGTGGAATGTCGCGGCCATGACTCTTCCCTGGCGGACGGCGACAGGGGTGCTATCCGCGCCTTCGGTGGCGATGACTTCGACGCCCCGGCCCAGGCGTTCAATTTTCGGGGCGCGGATGAAGACCATTTCCAGCGGGGAGTCTGCTGTTTGTTTCTGAATGAATCGGCCTTCGCGGATAGAGCTATCGATCTGACGGCCGTAGGCGTTGCGGCGGATCGCGATGTCGATGGCGCCGAGACCGGCCTGCTTGGGATTTTCCACTTCTGTCGCCAATAAAATTGCGCCGGCGCAGGTGCCGAAGGTGGGCTTCAGGCGGACGAATTGCCTAAGTGTCTCGAAACCTTCTTCGCCCAGCAATTTCAGGAAGGTTCCGGACTCGCCGCCGGGGATGACCAGACCCTCGATTTCGTCGAGTTGCTCCGGCTTCTTGACGAGCACAACTGCGGCGCCCAGCTCTTCGAGCCGGCGGCGGTGAGCGTCGAAATCGCCTTGCAGGGCTAGGACACCAATCTTCACAATGGAATTATTTTACCGGAAGAGAAGGCTTGAGAATCTCTCGCTGCTGTGAGCAGAGGACTCGCTTACGAAGATTCGATGCCCGACGCGGTCGGTGGCACCCGAACAGTTTTGCAAAATTCCGAGCATGATGTTTCGGGTGTTCGGAAATCCCACCCATCGAAACGCGCGGAAGGCCCTTTCCCATGTCTCGCTTTTTTTCCGAGGCATGGGAAAGGGATTGAGAGGCACCCGTCGACTGTTACGCGGCTTTAGGTTGCTTGTTCACATAATCGACACAGGCTTGATACGACGCAGGCCCAAAAACCTTCACATAGATCGCGGGTACGATTTGCCCCTCGGGGACGATCACGTAGAGGTTCTCGGGCTGCACCAGAACCTTATAGACATCGTATTCGCGCTTGACGTCCTGCACCGGGACGGTGAGGCGTTTCTGCTCGTTGACGAAGATCTCCACTGTCTTGTCGGCTTCGTCGAAGATGTCGACGGTGCGGTTCCAGGGCATGATTACCTCGCCGCAGGGGCCGGGGCGCACAGTCTCCGCGATGAAGACTTGCGCGGCTCCGGGATTGGTTACGTAGACGCGATCGCCGCCGGGGTACCAGTCGATAACCTCGGCTGAGTCGCAGGTAGTTGCCAGTTCAGCGCCGAGCGTCACGGTAATGCGGCCGTGATGCCGGGTCGCCACAGCATGTAAGTTGAACATATGCACCTCCATTTCATCCGCGGGGGATGACATCCAGGTTGGAATTACTGAGCCAGACGGGATGGCGCAGAGGGCCATCGCATTCTGCTTAACTCGTGTTCAGTTGTCCCAGAGGAAGTAAGTACGAGACCTAATCAATGATGCCGTGGGGGCCCAAGAATACCGCGTTGCCGGAGCAACCGAGCGATCCTAATCGCAAGAGGAAGGCGCTGTCAAGGGTTATCACCACTTTGGAAAGCAGCGCCTGCACCGGAATCCGGATGTTCCTACTCAGAGTGTTGACGATGCCCGCGCAACTGGACATCGATCCCAACCATCGGCCCGTAAACATTAATGCCATAGTTTATAAAGCCCCAGGGGTTGGGCTGGGTAGGATCATACTTGTGTTCGGATAAATTGGCGTTCGATATATGCATCCAATTCAGGCCGGCCGTAATTGCATAGCGGGAATTGAAGTTATAGCGCACTCCACTGCCCAGGTTCAGAGTAAAGGTGAAGTTCTGACCTTGCGCGTAGGGCACGCCTAGGGGGCCTTTCGCGTTGATGTCACCGAGGCCGACGCGCCAATCGAAGTAGGGGGTAACCCTCCAGTTACGCGGAACGAAATTGCGCCGCATGCCCATCATGTAAGCGAAGTACCGGGTCTCAGCTCCTCTCGGAATCGCAACCACCGCTCCGCTGAACTCAAGATCCCAATTGCCGCGCAGAATCAAAGGACCCTTTATGTCGCCTATCTGCCAGCGCAGAGAACCAATGATGGGCACTAGCGTGTACTTAAGAGGATATAACTCATATTGATCGCTTAGCATAAAGTCGAAAGGAAAAGGGATATTGATGGGAAGCCATCCCACATCCTGGGAGAATTCGAATTTATTCTTGAAGTAGATGCCGCGGTTGAAGTCAGGTGGTTTGTAAGCCTTTACTCTTTCATGGGACAGCTGGATCGTCGCATTCTCACCTGGGCAGTTTTCCAGCATTGTCACCGATATCGGTCCGCAGTTGGCGGTTTCCTCCTTGGCACGATTCGCGGCACCGCCGTTAAAAGGACGCGCAACGGAGCCAGCGGCATCACAATTACGGTTTGGTGCGTCCCCTCCAACGTTGTCGTGGCTGAACTTCACCAGATCGGCACTTGGGTTGTAGGTACACTGATTCGGACCGGAGCTGTATATCGAATCGAAGGTTAGGGTCGCCGGCCTGCAGCCGCAATGCTGGGCGCTTGCAAGGGGAGCAAGAACTGCGAGACTAGCAAAAAGCAGGAGTGAGGAGAGAATGACTTCGCTGGTTGCTTCGATTATGGGTGTAAGCGTAAGGCAGGCTTTTCCCTCGGCAATTGACGTCAAGCGAATTCCCTCTCTTCCAGTGCGAGTTGGGCTGGAACTTGCAGTCAGCCCGACCGATTGGCGGGGATTCTGTCACAGACACCGTGAAGTGTCAACAGACTCGCGCCACGGTGTCGCGCCACTCGATTCTTGCGATGCGCCGAAACTCAAGTCATTCGACATTACCGGGCGGTCAGTCCGACTTCGCCCGGCTGGTTGGGGGCACGATTCCGTTCATGCCCAGATACTCCACCATCTGTCCGTAATGATCGAAAGCGTGGGCGACGGCGAATGTGGCCAAGTGGAGGCGTGGCGAGGCCTTCCGAGGACTATTGCCTCCGTGAATCCGGTGGGACCATATTGTTGGCGCGATAGTAGACCACAAGCTGTCCGTAGTGTTCGCCACTGTGCTCTATGGCGAGAATCCATAGATCGGAATTGTGGTGCAGTTTGCTGCCCAGCTTGGTGGTTTTGTCCAGACCAGCGTCGCCTTGTTGTTTGATCACGTCCGCGCCGTCCGCGACTGCTGCCTGAACGAACTTCACCACGTCGGCTTTCGCCTTGAAATCGTCGCGGGACGGGTTGTCACCCTTACCGAAGTCGGGGCCGAGGTCGGATCCGGCAACCGCGCGCAGGACGACGAAGTCGAGCGCGGCGGCGTGCAGCAGATTCTGCGCAAACGTGCGTTCGTCTTTCTGGAGCTTGTAATCGTATTTGTCCTCGGGAAAGTCCTGAGCCATTGCGATGAGCTTGTTCCCAATGGCGTTCCAACGATCCAGCGTCTCATCGGCCCGGGAGCGGCCGGGAAGCGGCGATTGATGTTGCGGTTGGGATTGCGCGTAGAGGCTGGTTCCAACGATGAGCAAAGCGACCGCAACGAGTGCGAGCGAAGACCGAGCCATGTTGGATTTCTCCTTTAGATCTGACTTAGGAGGCAGGGGAACCCGCGTGACCGTCCCGCAGTCTACTTCACACCCTTCTCCGGATTCCACGAGCCTTGCAATTTGCGCACATAGACGATCTGCCCGACATGGTACGCATTATGGGTGCAGATATTCGCAATAGTTGGCGCCCACTGTGCCAGCTTTTTCTCGTCCGCCGTCTCGACCAGCTTCTCCAAATCCGTCATTACCTGGTCGAGCTGCTTGACCGTATCACTCCACTGTTTGCTGTCAAATTTCACGAAGGTCTCTTCATTGTCCGCGGTGAATGTTTCCAGCGTCCCGCCCCGGAACTTGACCAGGTTGCGGCGATTCCAAAACAGCAGATGATAAGTCAGCTGGCCGGCCGAGTGGCCTCCCGCCGGCGGCTGCCAGCTGGCTTGTTCCGCGGTGAGTCCATCCACCGCCACACTGATTGGGACAAACCAGTCGGCCTGATCGTGAGTAGTGTGCAACTCATGCAGCAGCAAGCTACGCAGCGTCGCAGGCTGCTGCTGATTTTGTGCGCAGCACGGGAGCGAAAGCAGGAGAACCAGAACCGAACCTACGAGCGCGATGGCATGCTTCATCGGGGGATCCTTATCTTCGGAGTAAGGATGTTACTCCGGAAGAGACGCACGCTATGCTTCTTTGTTAGCAATGCCACCTTTGATTTCTGTCGGCGGCCGCATAAGTGGGCCCACCCCGCAGAAACAATTTCTCCTTGACATTTTCTGGCATCACGCATACTGTCAGGGTCGTTTTTGAGAGTGGCCGCGGTAGGAGGTTTTATGGCCGATCATAAGTTCGAGTTCACTCTGTCCGGAGTGAATCTTACCGACGAACAAAAGAACAGCATCGCGGGAGAAATTGCCCTGGTGGTAACCCGCGCGGTTGTGGGCAGCTCACCGAAAGCCCTGAGCACACCGATGTGGAGTCTGGTCAACATCCACGGCGGGAGGATGGTCCCGCCGGAGTTGGACGGCCGTCCACCGGCAACCAAAACCTAGCGGCAGCCGGTCACCGCGATGCGCACCCAAACCGACAAAACCGAATTCACCTGCCCCAGTGCGCCTCCAGAGCCCGGTTCGGTCTTGCTGGGAGTGGTGGTCACGCCCGGCCAAATTGTCTACATCACTCCCAACCCTCCGGTAACGCGGGAAATGCTGGATGCGTTCGAGAACAGCGGCGTCCCGCCGGAGAACCGGCTCCGCTTTGCGGGTCCCTGCATGGAGCACCGCTGCGAGCAGTGGGCCGGCACGCGATGCGGACTGATCGACCGCGTGGTCGACCATTTCGGAGGCGGCGACGGAGCAGATCCGCTGCCCAAATGCGGTATCCGTAGCACGTGCCGCTGGTTTGCGCAGCACGGGCGTTCCGCGTGCGAATCCTGCCCAGAAGTTATTCGCAAACCTGCGGGGACTTAAATGCGGGTAGCACTAAGCGATCTGATCACGGTCGCCGCCCTGATGGTCGGGTTCGGGTTACGGTGATCATGTTCCGTGCTCAAAGGGAGATTGCCCACCACGACAGCCATCCTCAGTTGACGGGATTGGGCTTGGCTGTCCAGCGCAGACTATAGCGCAGACTATATAGTCCCTGCACCAGCTGGCCCCTTCTTCCCGTATATACTTTTCCCGTGTCCCTTGTGCAGCAACTGCTCCTGGCCGATGTCCGCCGCTCCGCGTGGGCCAATCGGAATTTACTCGAGGGCTGCGCCCTTCTCACGGCTGAAGAGATGGAACGCGACTTCTGCATCTCGCATGCCAACATTCTCTCCACTCTCAGCCATATCTACGATGGCGAGAGAGTCTGGCTAGACTGCTTGAGCACCACCGCAGACCTGGGAACCTGGCGGCTGCCACAGGGTCCGGCGCCGGAATATTCTCTGGACGCGCTCACGCAGAACTGGCCTGAGCTCTGGAACGGCTTCGGGCGCTGGCTCGAAGGCCAGTCAGAGAGCAGGCTGCAGGTTGAGCTGAATTTACAACTTCCCGGCGGAATCGAGCGGCGCTTCCCCCGCTGGAAAATCCTGCGGCACATGCTCGAACATTCCACCATGCATCGCGGCCAGGTCGTCGGCATGATTCGCATGCTCGGACACCTGCCACCTGCCGTCAGCCCGATGGATTACTATCTTGCGGGCGAGCCGGCTGTGAGCGCCTAAACCCCGGGCACTCGGATTCCCTCTTCACCTCTTCGGACACACCACACATCGCACTGGCATCTCCTCGCACCGGCAGCGCTTGGGAATATCTCCTCTGCCCCGCGCCTTCCCCGCGCACGCCAGCAGGCACCAAGTCTCCCGATAGATTTCAAACATGCCCTGGCTCAGCGGCCCATAGTTAAAGTGCACCGTCACCCGCGGAATAAACGCGTCCGCCGGAACCACATACCACAAATTCTCTCGGATCACGTACGCCGCCAGAAAATCGATATCCTCCAGAGTGTAAAGCTCGCCGCTGCCTGCGGCCCTCGCTTCGCACCGCGTACCTCGATGGCGGTCGCGCATTTCACCTGCACTTTCCACAAACGCCGCCCACTCTCCACCGCAAAATCATAAGGACGGCTGTCTCCCCAAGGCTTCAGCACGGGAAAACCCAGCATCGTGGCCTTCGCCAGGAACGCAGCCTCCACCGCCTCCCCCAGCCTCTTGCGCGGGGGCGCATCCAGCTTCTGGCTCCCAAGAATCTCCTGTTTTCTCTCCGAATCCGGTTTCCCAGGCATAAAAAAAGCGCGGCATGGGTGTCCTAGACACCATCCGCGCCATATCTCCTTTACCAAAAGAAAAGCGCAAACCCTAAGGCCGCGCAGTTGTTTCAACTCTATAAAACTATTATATCATATTGCATAGCCTAATTGGGACATATTAGCCGCATTTATTTCCCCCTGCGAATCAACAACTTGATCCCAAAACCCAGCCTCCAGGCTCTTGACAAGATTTTGATGAATTGAAGGAGTGATGATTTGAAATGGCGCCGGCCTCAGCCGCGCCGCAGACGCAGAAATGGCTCGGCAGTGTCAAGTACTTGAGGAGATTATCTCTGTGTTCTCTCCTCAAAACAGCCCTCCACAGAATGGTCCGAATTAGCGATACTGACATTTTGGTGATGACCATTCGGCCGCCAGCGGCGTGAGATGCTTCAAAGCTAATTGAAATGGGATGCCCCATAGCCTGCCCTGAGCTTGTCGAAGGGTCTCGCTGTTCTTGCGAGACATGGGATTAGACTTGGGACCTGGGGTACCCGGCTCAGAATTCATGTAAGGGAGATTAGTGATCCGTGCATAGCCTGATCGAATGGTTGCATTGGCCTCTAGCTCCCGGTATATGCGTCACGGTGCTGGGGGTCGAGGCGTTCGTGATCACGCTACTGCCGGCGAAATTCCTTGAGCGAAAGGGAGTGAATCTGAGGGCGATCATCCTTTGCTTCGGCCTCGCCGCGGGAGAAATCTGGATGGTCAAAATCGACCGACGGATAACCTACGAAGAGCACAGACGAGATATGGAAGCTATTTTCGCCAGATTTGTGAAGCTCGATCAGGACATTCTCGCCTTGCAGAATAACGCTAGAGCGACAGAAGAATCCCGCGTCCTTCCGGCTGACAATCTAAAGAGGCAAGCTATCGACTTGTCGAATGAATATTGGAATTCCTCATCGGCCGTGAAATCCCCCCTGGATACGGACAGGGAGGCTTCGGAGAGGGCCCTTACGGGGGCAAACCTACCGATACAAAGAATTACGACGAGGAAACGTTGCGCTCGTACCTTGACGTGTTCCAGTCTCGCGTCACAGAGATGCATGATGAACTGAGGAAGAGAGAGCTTTCAGACACGAAGTTGGAGGCCGAATACCCCAATCCCGTTAATACGTATTCAATCAGAACAGTTGCCGAGAGAATCGCTGCGCTGGCGAAGAAACTGCCGGGATAGGAAACGAGGGCCTCAGATGGCGTAGCGCGTGTGCAAATCATCCCTCTTATCATTGTCGCTCGGCTCCTTTCCTCCGAGCCTTGGTCGCTTGAGCGCTTCCAAGTCTACCCGCCCGTTAGGAGCCGGCATGGTTATCTCATCAGCCATCACGCTTAGGCATGTGGGAAACTAAAGATTCGACAAAGGAGGCTCGCTCGAGGGTTGATCAATCGCTGATCGTTGCTCTGCATCACAGCTCGAATGTTTCCCCATTTTCCCGATTTTCAGCCGGGGAACATGTCCGCTCTGCAACACTGCGGCTATCACTGCCACATTGACGAGGGTAGTGGCCAGAGTGAGAACCGCAATCCAACGCTGCAATCCAGCCGACGAAAGCAACAAACTGAAAACCGGCGCCACGGCGCTCACGACGAGGAAAAAAATCCCCGCAACTTTCCTCGAGTAGATCGCTTGCGACAGTGCCGCCAGTCCGACCGCCGTCAAAAGTTCGAAGAGACCGAAATCCAGAAAAATCTCCACCGCGAATCCTTTTCCTGCGCTGACCTCTTGTGCGCAATTCGACAGTTCATAGCCATTCAATCTTCAAAACCGGATGCAGCTCAAAAACGTTGGGGGCTGCGCCAGTTGCGCCGTGCGCACGATCGAAAAACCCAACTCCGGTGATTCGCGCAGCCGTGGGTTTTACTGCAGTCTGAAAGGCCGGCATTTGCGCCTCTTCCCCTTCGGCAAGAGTTCCGAAGGATTCTGGCATCGCGAAAGAAGCCACCGCAGGAAATGGAAAATCCCCAGAAAGAGAGTTTCGTGGTACTAGCTTCCTGCCTCCCGGCGGCAAAACGAAGTCCCTCGGAGATAGGGTGTGAACCAGTTTGTCGTCTACCGCCTGGCGTGCGACCTGAATGTTTTGCATCCAGGGAGAATCGCCGATAAAAGTCGCGGTTGGCGTGGGAACCTCAGCCACTAAAGTAGCGCCGCTGGCACCCATGAATACCAGATGATAGTCGCCGTCGGCTTCCTGATTAAGAACGGTGATGTTGCCTTCGACTTGCCAGATGGTCGTCTCAACGGGCGCTGCGCGCTTGCTTTGGAATGCCGGCGGATCGGCTGTCATCACTTGCAATCCCGCCGGACGAGGCATGCTGATCAACTCCTCGACTGTGGCGGGTACGATACCGGCGCCCAAGTTCTGCCCATTAATAATGTTCTTTCCCACCGCGCCAACGTCCGGGTCTTGCCCGGTTTTTACCGGCCAGCGTTCTGAGCCCGGCTTCGTGACCATTTCTGGAGCAGCAGCAGCGGGTTGCTCCATAGCCTGTACCCCCAGATGCACACCGCAAGCGGTTTTGATCTGCGTAGAAACGGCGGTCGAGACAGTGCTAAGCGAATTAACGTCGGTAATGGGAGCGCCGCCATTACCTCCCTCGTCGCCGCCATCCCCACTGGGAGTCGAGCCGCCGGCGTTACTCCCTCCGCCTGTCGAACTGCCGCCCTTACCCTTGCCGCCAGCGCTGCCTTTCCCTTTGCCGCCAGAACCGGGATGAGTTCCGGGATGGCCTCCGCGATGTCCGCCTCTGCTCCTACTCTCAACGTCAGCGGTACTCGCCGGAGCGCCGGGGCTGGCTACGTCGGAGGCGTGGCCAAATAGAACAAGGCGCGGCATCGCATCGAGGTCTCCGCCATCCTGATTGCCCAACAAGGAGTAACCGGTCGCGGCAAAAAGTTTGCAATCGGGAAACACAGGCCTGGCAGTCAGAAAGTCGCCCCAGTCAAAGTGTCCGTGTGGATCGGCCAGGGGGCCGCGATCGCCCTTTCCGGCAACAACGCTCACGCGGTCTCCGCTCATAAACCCGACCACGTGCGATGGAAAAACCGCGCCGCCGATCATGTAAGAAACGCCGATCGTGTTATTCGCATTCGTCGCCAAGCCGGCATAGCAGATCGCGGAATCGGTGTCGAAAAGATTTACGTCTTCGATCAGGCCCATATCGGAGCTGTTAATTCGAGCCATCTGCACGAACGGCTGTGGGCGGTGATTGGAACCGGCGTCGACTCCCCATGCGAACCACAACTCCGTGCCAGCAAGAGTGGCACCGGTAATGCGCGGATCTGCGCGATCCAACCAACGGCGGCCATCGGGAGTGCGCGAAATATACCCATTGGTTCCGATCCAGCGGGCCACGGGCACGTCTTTGGAGGTCGGAGCCGGATCGTTTTCCGGCCAGGAGAATACCGCCAGAGTGCTGGTATCGCGATGCGAGGCAAAGTAAGCCGTCGTGTGGCAGTTTTGTGCCACACGAAAGGCGAAAAGATCCATGGACACGAACTTATCGACGGTGGGGCTGCCGGCCGCGATACTGCTGAACGGAATCCTTACCACTGCGGAGCCCACCGTGCTGCCATCCGGGGAGAAGCAGTTCGTCGTCATGTAAAGAAAACTAGCCCCAACCGCGAGGTCGGGAAAATCCATAAAGTAGCCAGGCACTCCCAGCATCTGAGTGGTGATGTCGAAGATGCTCCACTTGCCGTCTTTCACGTCATTGGTCTTGGCGAAGGCGAGCCTTTGAATGTTGTCGCCGGTCTGGGGACCGTATTGCATCAGCCACACGAATGTATCGAGGGATGGTATGTAGTTGACGATCTGATCGCAGCAGAAAACAACCCCGGCCGGGTCCCCAGGCTGCGCCATCGTATTGGGATCGATAAATCCGAATGTCTTGCCGCCATCGACTGACATGGCTGCATACCAGTTGCCGGTGTAGAAAACCACATCGCCGTTTATTGAGACACTGGGCTCGTTCACGTTACTGGAGGTTTTAGCCTGCGCGGGCTGAGTCAGCGGGGTGTTGAGCACAATCTGGACGCTCTGGCTGGCGTCTTGAGGACCTTGAATCATTGCCCGTGGGCTGAGACTATGCGTGTCACGCTCCTGGCCCTCTGGGACAAAAGGCAGCACGTGGCGCGGGTGGATGCGTTTCGGTTTTTTAAGCTGCGGTGGGGCATCCAGATGTCGCACATTCACAAAGCGCATCGTGGCGCGGGCATTCGCAGCGCTTGAGCGACCTGAGCGGGGGCTTGCCGGACGGTCCTTCATAAGAATGCTCCCGATGATTTGAAATTGGGAAAACGAAGTGCGATGGACCTGTGGTTGTGATCGGAGTTACTATAAAAGGAAGGTTGAGACAGAAATGGCAGATAAGCAAAATCAAGCCAACGATGCCCCCAAGGGGATGCGCCAGGTCTTGGTAAAGCACTTGGACTCGCCGCCCCCGTCAGGCAAAACAGGCACTCATCCCCGCCGCCCTGCGCCCATCGTTCCCACTCGCGAAGAAAGAACCAGGGAACAAGGGGACGGCGACGCGAACCCGGAAGAGTTTCCTCACGAGTAACGGAACTAAAGTTCCTGACCATCTCAACTCACTGGCTGTTCTTGAAATTAGCGAGCGCCCGGGGAAAAGCCTAATACCAATAAAATCGCATTCGTAGCGTTTACTGGCTAAGGACATCTGGGCGAAGTTAATGTGGGGCCGTCGAATTGTCAAGGGGAAAGTCCGAGTGTTACGAAATCCGAACAAGATCGTCGGAGTCGATAACCTCCGCAGAATTGATGCGGCCGACAAGAGTATGCGCCCCACATGATTTACCAACCTCTGGTCTGCAGCATCTGCGCCTCATCCAACCCCGAGACAGCTAGCCCCTTCATCGCTCCCGCCAGATCTTCGCTGACTTCAAGTAATACTTTGGGGTCGTTGAAGTGGGTGGCGGCTTTGACGATGGCGCGGGCGCGCTTTTCGGCTTCGGCGGGGTCGGCGAAGGTGGTGCTGTCTTTCATGAAGATGCCGCTGCCGACGAAGACGGCTTCGGCGCCGAGCTGCATGACCAGGCTGGCGTCGGCGGGGGTGGCGATGCCTCCGGCGCTGAAATTGGGGACGGGGAGCTTTCCTGTTTTCGCGACCAGCTTGATCAATTCGTAGGGCGCGCCGTGTTCTTTGGCTTTAGCGTAGAGTTCTTCTTCGCCGAGGACGGTGAGGATGCGCATCTCCTGCACGATTTGGCGGATGTGCTTGACGGCGTGGACTACGTCGCCGGTGCCGGCCTCGCCTTTGGTGCGGATCATGGCTGCGCCTTCGGCGATGCGGCGCAGAGCTTCGCCAAGATTGCGCGCGCCGCAGACGAAGGGGACGGCGAAGGCGTGCTTATCGACGTGGTGAGCTTCGTCGGCGGGAGTGAGGACTTCGGATTCGTCGATGTAGTCAACGCCGAGTTCCTGGAGAATTTGCGCTTCGGCGAAATGTCCGATGCGGCACTTGGCCATGACTGGAATTGACACAGTCGCCATGATCTCGCGGATTTTTTTAGGCGAGGCCATGCGGGCGACACCGCCTTCGGCGCGGATTTGCGCGGGCACGCGCTCGAGGGCCATGACGGCAACGGCTCCGGCTTTTTCGGCGATGGCGGCCTGCTCGGCGTTGGTGACGTCCATGACTACGCCACCTTTTAACATTTCGGCGAGGCCGGTTTTCAGGCGGAGACTGGTGGAGCTACCGTTGTTTTGCGACATGGGTGGACTCTTTTCCGGGAGACGCTTTCAGCTGTCGGCGTCAGGCTATTTATACGCTTCAGTTATTTTACAGTGCGATTGAGATTCGCGGTATCCCCGAGGGTCTGTTTGTTTTAGCTCCATAATTCTGTCAGCGTCGCGAACGCCGTACTTCTCTGATAAACTCTCCTCTTCCGAGGCCTCCATCTCATGCGTTTTCTTCCGTCGTTTGCTATCGTCATACTCATGAGCATAGTCGTCGCCGAAAACCCGGCTGCCCAGACTCTACCCGTCCCGCAAGCCATCACCGATCCCAAACAGATCGCCTCCAAGCCCAACGCGCAAGTCGAACCCAGGAGCCTGACCATCGAAAAGCTCTACATGACGCGTCAAGTAGGCCGGCCCACATGGTCGCCGGATGGCAAGAGCATCGCTTTCGTCTCGAACATGAGCGGACGCAACAACCTTTGGCTCGTTCCCGCCGAAGGTGGATGGCCGGTGCAACTCACCGTCAGCGACCAGCGCCAGTCTTCACCGGCGTGGTCGCCCGACGGCAAGTGGATTGCTTATCAATCCGATTACGACGGCGACGAGCTGTGGGATATTTTTCTGGTCTCGCCCAAGACCGGCAAAGTCGTCAACCTCACCAGTACGGGCGAGATCGCCGAATCGGATCCAACGTGGTCGCCCGACGGCCGCTACCTGGCTTATCTAGTTAAACCGAAAACTTCTGCGGCACACGAAATCGACATCTACGACACGCTGATGCGCGAGGTGAAGCACCTTACCACCGGCACGCCGCAGGACAGGGGAAACTCGAATCCCATCTGGTCGAAAGACGGCAAGTACATCGTTTACACGCAGGAGCAGGCCAAGGGCACGGACTCAAACATCTTCATCGCCGATGTGGCGACGGGAAAGAGCACGCTGCTCACGCCGCATGAAGGCGAACGGCGCTACTCCAACAACGACATTTCGCTCGACAGTAAACATGTTCTGCTTACTTCGAACGCGGCCAACGACTACGAAAACATCGGCCTCTTGGGCGTTTCAACAAAACAAATCAAATGGCTCACGCACGACAAATGGGAAATCCGCGGCGGCGAATTCTCGCCCGATGGCAAGCACATCACCTTCAGCGCCAATGTCGACGGCAACGAAGACATTTACCTGCACGATCTCGCGACGGGCAAATCCACCGTTCTGCCCATCCCGAAAGGCGTGAACGAGCCTGCCGGCGGCCAGTCCGCATTTACTAAGGACGGCTCGCGCCTGCTCTACTACCACAACGGCCCCACCGCTCCCGGCGATCTGTGGGTGTACTCAATGGTAGCCGGTAAGTCGCATCAGGTGACGCACTCGCTCGTCGCCGGGGTTAACTCGGAAGATATGGTCGAGCCTTACCTGGTGCACTATCCCAGCCGCGACGGCAAGTGGACCATCTCCGCATTGCTCTACGTTCCCTTCAACATGGCGCGCAACGGACAGAATGCCGCCATCGTTTACATCCACGGCGGGCCAACTTCGCAAACCATGAACTCCTTCAACCGCTTCATACAGTACGCCGCCAATCAGGGATACATGGTGCTCGCGCCCAATTATCGCGGCTCGACCGGCTACGGAAAAGAATTTCAGCAGGCAAACCTGTTCGACATGGGCGGCGGCGATTTGCAGGATGTGCTGGCCGGAGTCGACTGGATCAAGCAGACAGGGCATCTCGATCCAAAAAAGATCGCCGTCATGGGGGGAAGCTACGGCGGCTATCTCAGCATGATGTCGGTAACGAAAGCTCCCGAGGTCTGGGCCGCGGGCGTGCCCATCGTGCCGTTCGTGAACTGGTTCACGGAAATCGAGAACGAAGACCCGGTGCTGCAGCAGTCCGATCTCGCGACCATGGGGGATGTGGTGAAGAACAAAGCGCTCTACGAAGACCGCTCACCCATCAACTTCATCGATCAGATCAAAGCCCCGTTGCTCTTGCTCGCCGGAGGCCACGATCCGCGCTGCCCCAAATCAGAAACGCAGCAGGTAGTCGATGCCATTAAGAAGCGCGGCGGTACGGTCGATTACAAGATTTATGAAAATGAAGGCCATGGCTTCGCCCGTGTCGAAAATCAGATCGACGCCTACAGGCGCGTCGCGGATTTTTTGCAAGCGCACGTCCCTCCGGCGGATTGTAGTTGCTCACTGACGGAATAGTTTCCTTGTTTTGCCTTTGATTTGCTTTGCGACCTTCGTCGAAACCTTGGCGTCCTTTGCGGTCAACCAAGTGCCCGCCGTAGCCACGAGACTGTGGAACGACCCTCAGATCAACCTCCAGTTTTGTCCTTCGACAGACTGCCGTTGCGCTTTTTATCGAATTCGTAAAGTACCCGGTCTACCGTCTCGAAGCAAAGACGTTTCGCATCGCACAGACGACGGAGATCGTCAATGTAGGCGAAGTAGACCTCGATCTTCCTCGACGGCTTCTTGGCGTACTCTTTGTAATCCCGGCCATAGATCGCCCGGTACGCATGACGGTCGATGATCTGGAACACTGACGGGTTGCGAAATCGGAGAAACGTTGACGCCATCGGAAGATCGACGCCGTGAGCGTTGAGAAGTTCTTCGAGGATTAACCGTGCTCTTCCCTGCTCCCCCGGCTTCAGAGTTGCCAATTCGTCAATGCGATGAAGCTGATCGCCGTCCAGCGACACGTACCGATTCACCTTCCACAGCACGATCTCGTTGAGCAGATCAGGCGTAAAGTTCACACCTTCGAGATCATCCAGCTTCCTCGTCAGTTTCGGCTGGTATTTGTACCCTTGCAGGAACTTGGAAAGGTCACCGCTGAAATCGCCGGCTGTAACTGTTGTTTGCATGTTCAGACTCCGAGGCAAATTGGATTCTAACGGCCATCAAAACAGCATGGTTGTGTCGAGTATGTCACTTCTAAACCGCGCAGAGCGCCAATAACGACTGCAAAGATTGCGAAGAGCTGTATAGCTAGGTGGATGCCGCGGTGTCCTCCACAGAATGTAGCTGTTCCATTCTTAATTCCCGCATGTAGAGAAACATGGGCAAGCCCAGCGATACCCCAACTGCAAGCACAGCCAGCACGGGAAGCCAGCGCCGGCGAATGTTTAGCCGTGAGCTCTCGAAGCGCATAAACACAACCAGAACCACAGCGGAGACCAATACATCCATCCCAAAGAACCCGCCGATCCTATTCACGAACAACTCACGGACGAACAGTGAAAGATTCATCCCGTGTTGCATGACCCACGGAACGAACTGCCAGTACGGAAGCAATGCCCAACAAAACATAGCGCGAGGTAAATCGTCTTCGCTTTCATGCCGGGGAATTTATCAGATAAAGCGGTCGCAGTGTCAAAGGCGGGCGGGACTATCGCCGGATCGCGAGTGCCTTCTCGGGCATCGCCTGAACAATAGCTTCGATCAGACCCGGGATGGTGAACTGCTTGGCGGCAATATCCACATGCAGGCCCAATTCCTGGAGAATCGAGGACGTTACTGGCCCAATGGAAGCCAGACTCATCCCCTCAAGGTTCGAGTAGTCTTTTCCCAGCAACGCCACAAAGTTGCGTACGGTGGAAGAACTGGTGAACGTAACCACATGCGGACGCCGCCGCGGATTCTTCAGCGCCCTCTGCAGGCGCGTACGCGAAGATTGCGGCACCACAGTTTCATAAGCTTCCACCACCTGCACCTGCACTCCGGCCCGGCGCAACTCGCGCGGAATCACGTCCCGGGCAACCTTGGCCCGGACCAACAACACGCGCTTCTCTTTCACCCGCCGCCGCAGGATGCGCACGACCGATTCCGCGACATACTCTTTGGGAACCACATCAACTTTCACGCCGCGCTGCTCGATTGCCTTCTTGGTTGCGGGACCAATGGCCGCTACGTGCAAGTGCTTGAGATTTTTATTCGTCAGGCGCAGCTTGGCGAGCCGTTCCCACATGGCATCGACTCCGTTCACGCTCGTGAGGATGAGCCAGTCGTATCCGTCAAGATTCCGCAGCGCCGAATCCAACGGCTTGAAGCTGCGCGGCTTGCGGATTTCGATGAACGGAATTTCGATCACCGTCGCGCCCCGCGTGCGCAATTCGCCCGAAAGCGCGCCCGCCTGATGCCGAGCGCGTCCTACCAGAACACGCACGCCGGTGAGTGGAAGCCGCGGCCGTTTTGCGGATTGCTTGTGCCGATTCATTCTCTTCGTCAGACCCCGAGGCCTTGCTTCTCCATCAGTTTAGCGATTTCGACTGCGGCTGAATCTGGGTTCTGCCCCAAAGACGCGATCACAGCGGCCTGGTCGGCCGTGCTGCGATTTTGACTGATCTTGAACTTCGCTTCGATCCTGGTGGCAACGATCTCGAAGCCGACGATGTGTTTCAACATCCCATAGCGAAACTTGTCACTGAGGCTGCTCCATTGCTCGAAGTAGGCGGGGTCGAAGGCGTGGATGAGGTCGCGTACCTCTTCCAGCAGGCGTTCGGGGTCCTCAACCACGCGCGCGCGGCCGTACACATGCACGGCAGCGTAGTTCCAGGTGGGAACGCTCTCCCTGCTCTCGTACAGCCTGGGGGAAATATACGCGTGCGGCCCGTGAAAGATGGCCAGCGATTCCTGCTCATTTTGCAGAAGACCCCAGTGCGGATTCGCCCTGGCCATGTGCCCGTGCAGCACCATCCGATTGTCCACTTCCCGGGCAAGGATGGGAATGTGAGTGGCGAACGGGCCGCTGTCCGAGGCGGAAATCAGAATCGCGAATGGATTCGCGCGGAGGAAAGAAACTGTGTCCGCATGGTCGCGAACCCGGTTAAATTCGGGGATATACATGCTTTCGAATCTCCTGTGATCCTGCAGACCGAGGGGCCCAGCGTCATCGTGCGCCGCGATTACTTCTTTCGCACATGCAAAACTCTCTCGACCTCGGCAATCACCACTCCTGCTTTATCCTTCATTTCCACCATAAACACCGGCTCGTATTTCGGCAGCGTCTTTAGTTTCTCGCGAATGTCGTCGATTTGGCTATCGGACAAACGAAACTCCGCGCGCACCGTGCCCTTCCCCGGCTTCCGGTAGCGGATGGCCGCAGCCTTGTCCCAGACGATGTAGTCGCGGCCCAGATTCGCCATTAGCATCAGCATATAGAAGGCGTCAGTCATGGCAAACAGCGATCCGCCAAAGTGTGTGCCGACGTAATTGGCATTCCACCAACGCAGCTTCATCTCCACGTCGGCCGCTTTCATGTCGGGAGCGATCCGCCTGACGCGAATGCCCGCGCCCAGAAACGGCGGCCAGAAGTTAATCCAGCGGCGCAGAGCGTGGGAGCTTTTCGTGCCGCCGAGAAGTTGCAGGAGAACGCTGCGGCTCTTCATGAGGCTATCTTATCGGCTATGGCTGTGGCGGGACAGCCAGTCCCCGGCCATAGACCGCATCGAGAATTTCGTCGCCGCCGCGATTGAGCAGGGTATCGCCAACGGCACTGCCGAGTTTTTCGGGATCGTTGAGATCTCCATCGCGCGACTCGCGCAGCAGCTTCGAGCCGTCGGGATCGGCGACGATGGCCTCAAGATGCAGCTTGCCATTCCGGTCGTCTTTACGAACTTCTGCGAAAGCACCGATGGGGACTTGGCAGCCTCCGCCAAGCCGGTTGAGCAGCGCGCGCTCGCAGGTGGTGGCGGCGCGGGCGGCGGCGTCGTTCAAGAATTCAAGATGCTGGCGAGTGGCGGCATCGCCTTCACGGATTTCGATGCCGAGTGCGCCTTGCCCTGCGGCGGGGCACATGATTTCGGCGGGAATGATCTGCTTGATCAATTCGGTTTTGCTCAGGCGCTTTAGCCCGGATGCAGCCAGGATGATGGCGTCGTATTCGCCTTGCTCGAGCTTGCGCAGGCGCGTATCGACGTTGCCGCGCAACGGGTCAATGTCGAGGTCGGGACGGATGGCTTTGAGTTGCGCCTGGCGGCGCAAGCTCGACGTACCCACGCGAGCGCGCTGCGGCAGATCTTCAACTTTCGAATAATGGCGAGAGCAGAAGGCGTCGCGCGGATCTTGCCGCTCCGTGATGGCTGCGATTTCGAATCCCGGCGGAAGTTCTGTGGGCAAGTCTTTCAGCGAATGCACCGCAAGATCGACACGTCCGGCGGCGAGCGCTTCTTCAATCTCTTTCGTAAACATGCCCTTGGTGCCGACCATGGCGAGGGCAACGTCAGTGATTTTGTCGCCGGTGGTGTGGATGATTTCGATTTCCACTTCGTGCCCGCGCGCGCGGAGGAGTGCCGAGATGTGGTTGGCCTGCCAGAGGGCAAGCTGCGAACCGCGGGAGCCGATGCGGAGTTTAGCCATGGTGCGCGACCCCAGGCAGGATATCGGGCAAAAGCGAAAGGCGGCTGGTGGGGCCGCCTTGAAAAACTGAAACTGGACCGCGCTTGAGAACCAATTTGAAAGTAGCATCCGACGAACGGTTCAACAAGAAATAATCGCGGGTTAAGCAGGTTCTAACGCCGAGTGAGTCGGTAATGTCCGCAGCTGCATCCTTCACATTCACTGTTTATCCGGTCTCTGTCGTCCCTACGGGACTGGTTCCAGGTTTTTGCGCCTACCCCGGACTCACGTCCGGGGCTATTATCCGCCGTCGCTCCGCGACTGGTCAGTGGCGTGTTTCGACTTCCTTCTTGCCCGATGCTTCTCCCCCCGCCTGTGACGCCGGGCCTTTTTCTTTGTCGTGCAGGTTGAACAACCTCCGCACCACATCGATCACCGTCGTCGCCTCCGCTTCCCGCGCCGCCGTCTTCAGCGTAGTAATCGGCGTGTGCATAACTTTGTTGATGATGCCACGAGTCAGCGCCTCGACCGCCATTTCCTGTTCCGGCGTCAGAGGGCCCATGCGTCCGCGCACGCGATCGATCTCCGCCTGGCGGATCGTTTCCAGATGATCCTGCAGCGAAACGATCGTTGGCACCACATCGAGCGTGTGCAGTCGGGTTTCAAAGCGCTCCACTTCACTGGTAATTATGGCTTCGGCGAGTTCGGCTTCGTGACGGCGGTCGGCGACGTGGCTGCTGACGGCCTGTTGCAGGTCGTCCATGTCGTAGGCGAAGATGCCGTCGAGCTTGGCCATCTCCGGCGAAACATCGCGCGGAACGGCGATGTCGATGAAGAACATCGGCTTGTTCTTGCGGCGGGCGAGGAACTGCTCGCCGTGCTCGCGGCGAAAAATCGCGTGCGGCGCGCCAGTCGAAGTAATTACGATATCGGCGCGGTCGCAGGTATTGTAAAGATCGTCGAACTTGATGGCCTGGCCATTGAATTTCTGCGCCAGTCCGATAGCCCGGTCATAAGTACGGTTGGCCACAAAAATGGACGCGCAGCCATGAGCCAACAGATGCCGGGCGGCCAGTTCGCTCATCTTGCCCGCGCCGACGATAAAAACATTCTTGCTCTGGAGTGTGCCGAAAATCTTCTTGGCTAATTCCACCGCAACCGAAGCGATGGAAACCGAAGACGATCCCACAGCAGTTTCGCTGCGCACGCGCTTGGCAACAGCAAAAGCACGGGTGAATAGCTGGTCGAGTTGACTCCGAACCGAGCCAACGGCGCGAGCCGTAGCGTAAGCTTCTTTCACCTGCCCGAGTATCTGCGCTTCGCCCACCACCATTGAATCCAGACTCGACGCCACGCGGAAGATATGCCGCACCGCGTCTTTTTCGCGGAATTCGTACAAATGCGCATCCAGTTCGTCCGCGGTCAGATGAAAGTAATCGTGCAGAAAGCCGCGCAGGTCGGCCGATCCATTGCTGGTATGAGTAATTAGTTCCACCCGATTGCACGTGGAAATAATCATTCCCTCCTCGATGCCCGGATGCGCGGTGAGATCGCGGCAGCAATCGGGCAGCTTCGACTCGGGGATCGCCAGGCGCTCTCGGACGTCGAGCGGCGCGCTCTTGTGATTCACGCCAATGAGCTGATATCTCATGAAGCGGCAAACCTATGGATGGTGGAGAAGTAGTTCGCGGCCCAGGCCACGATGGCGGCCACGAACGCGAATGTGGCCAGCACCGCCGCGCGCCGTCCGCGCCATCCCGAATTCCAACGCGTGAATACCATGATCATGTACACGGCCCACATTAAAATCGAGAGCAGAATCTTCGGATCGGTAAAGTCGATGTGGCCGTAGGTCGACATGGCGACAATCGAACCGGTAATCAGACCCAGCGTCATGAACGGAAAACCGAGCAGCAGGGAGCGGTAGCCGATCTGGTCGATCACTTCCAGGGCAGGCAAGAACGAAATCAGACTGCTCGGCTTCTTCGCCTTCAGTCGCCGCTCCTGTAGCAGGTAAAGCAGGCTCGCTCCGAAGCTGAGCACCAGCGCGGCGTATCCCGTGAAAATCAAAATGATATGCGCGATGAGCCATCCCTTATGCTGCACAAACGATGTCAGCAGCACCGGCTGCTCATCAATCGCCGCCACGAACGTCAGAAAGAAAACGATCGGGAACACGACCACTCCGGGCGAAGTGGTCTGGTAAATGGCATAAATGATCATGAAAAACGTCATCGAAAGAAACGCGAGCAGAGACTCCCCGTTGTGCACCGACGCCCAGACCACGTGCCCGGATAGAAATAACTCGGTCAGCGAAACAAAATGGAAGACCATGCCCAGGCTGGCGGCGTGCAGCGCGATGCGGCTGAAAAGATCGCTGGTCCGGCTGAGCGCAAAAAACGCGTAGGTCAGCCCGATGAAGTAACAAGCCAGCGCGAAGCGAAGCCAGAGCAATGACATAAGCTAGGTAAGTATCGGAGTCCGTGGAGTTTATTGCAAGTCAGAGCGAACCTATAACGCTTGTTCGCCGGTCGAATTCCGAACCCGAATTCCGAACCCCAGGACCCCATCCCTTTCCATGCATTATATTCTGCACAGAGAAGGCAGGTTGAGGAAGCGGTAAGGATCACGCGTGAATGTGATCTGGATCGCACCGCTTTTACCCGACGCCCAAGCTCGACAGTCCTTCCTCCAACCCGGCCAGATCAATCACCAGTCGCCGCCCCTGCGCCATCATATTTTCCAACTCGTCAAACGCCCGGAACAAGCGCAATTTGGCGGCGGCGTACTGCTCGGATTCGGTCAAAGGACGGCCATGCGTCGTCGTCCACGCCGTCACCGCCTTTTCCGGCAGAAACACGCTCACCGCGTAAGTTAACTTCCGGTCGGAAGTCACGTCGAAAACAAATTCCGTGGCTGGGGCCTCGGAATCCCCGGCAAGAGCGGCTCGTTTCCCCACGAAGTAATACTGGTAGACGTATCCCTGCGTTCCCGCATACGTCTTGAGTCGGCGGATGGTCATGCCGACATTATGAACGTCCGGTCGAAGTTTGTCCCCACTGGCCTGCCTCAGAAGAAAAGAGGGGACGCTCCCTACACGAACGTATGTCTTTAATTCTCCAGCAGACTAAGTTTTTCTCCGCGATTCGCCGATATCCCCCTTGAATGCCTTTCTCCATCCCAAATCCAAAATGATCGCTCAGTGGCAATGGATTACTATCGGCTGCCTCGCTCTCCTTGTGATTTATGCGGAAATCCGCGTCTACCGCATCCACCGCGAGTCGAAGAAACGCGATGAGTTATTCCAGATTGTGACCGAAAATGCCGCCGACATGATCGCGTTAGTGGACGTGAAGGGCAATCGCCTCTACAACAGTCCCGCTTACAAACGCATCCTGGGGTATTCCGCGGCGGAACTTGGAGAGACCTCGGCCTTTGATCAGATCCACGCCGACGATCGTTTCAAAGTGCTGGAAGCGGCTCGCGAGGCCCGCAGCACCGGCATCGGCAAAAAACTCGACTACCGCATCCGCCACAAAGATGGCACCTGGCGCGTCCTCGAATCGATCGCCGGCACCATCCGGGACAAGAACGGCGAGGTCGCCAAACTTGTGATCGTAAATCGCGACGTCACCGATCGGAAACGGGCCGAACAGCAAGCCGAGCACAATTCTTTTCACGATGGCCTGACCGGATTGCCCAACCGCCGCCTTTTCCTCGACCGCCTGCAACAGTTATTCGAACGCGCCCAGCGTAACCCCGAGTGCCAGTATGCCGTGTTATTCGTGGATTTCGATGGTTTTAAAAGATTCAATGACACCATGGGACCAGCGGTGGGCGACCAGGTGCTGGTCGAGCTCGGCCATCGGATCGATGCCGTTCTTCGAGACGAGGACACGGTGGCACGGCCACAAAATCAGATTACAGCCAAGAATGCGGTTCTCTCCAGAATGGGCGGAGACGAATTCACCATCCTGCTCGAAGGCGTAACCGATCCCAGCGACGCGATGCGAGTCGCCGAACGGATCCTTTCGCTTGTGGCTGAGCCGTTTCGAGTGGAAGATCGCGAGGTCCGCACCTCGGCCAGCATAGGAATCGCAGTGAGCGCCACTACGCACACGCGCGCCGAAGACTTGTTACAGGATGCCGACGTCGCCATGCGCCGCGCCAAAGCTCTCGGAGGCTCCCGCTGCGAGGTGTTCGATGAGGCCATGCACACCCGCGCCGTCAACCGCCTAAAGCTCGAATCCGAACTCCGGGAAGCCATAGCCGAGCGCCAGTTCCGTGTCTACTACCAACCCTTCGTTCAACTTGCGACCCGGCAAATCGTTGGATTCGAAGCTCTCCTGCGCTGGTATCATCCCCAGCAGGGCTTGATTTCGCCGTACGATTTTATCGCTGCCGCCGAGGATTCCGGTCTGCTCTATGCCACCGGCCACTGGCTCATTCTCGAAGCCTGCAAACAGCTGCAAAGCTGGAAACGCGAGTATCCCGCCATGGCTGATGTAACCATTAGCGTGAACATCTCGGCCAAGCAGTTTGCCGATACCCGCTTCGTCACCGAACTGCAGGCCGCCCTCCGCGAGACCGGAGTCGAACCCTCGCGCCTCCAACTGGAGATGACGGAAACCGTGGCCGCCGCCGATCCCAAACTCACCGTCACCGTCCTCTCCGATCTCAAGCACCTCGGAGTCGGAGTTATCCTCGACGACTTTGGAACTGGAAATTCTTCGTTAAGCGGATTGCGCCTTTTTCCCGTGGAAGCCTTGAAAATCGACCGCTCCCTGATTAGCGGAATGCTGGCCGACCGGGGAGCTTGCGACATGGTGGAGCTAATCATTCTGTTGGCTCACAAGATGAAGATAAAAGTCATTGCCGAAGGAATTGAATCCGCAAAGCATTGGGATCACCTGCGTCAGGTTAATTGCGACCTGGGGCAAGGATATTTTTTCTCCCAGCCGGTTGAACCGGAAGCTGCGGGCAAGCTCTTAAGCCAGCGCGGACAACTCGCGCACGCCAATGGCGCGGGAGCGTAATTAGTCGGGTTCCTTGCAGGCTTCGCTGGGATCCCATTCCCCATCTTGCGCACAATGTCTATACTCTTCTGTCTGGTACAGATTCGTGCTCAATCCCACCGCCAGCCACATTCGTCGTGCGAGTTGGGCCGTCACTGGCCTGGAAGCCGGCGCCGTATTGTTTGCCGGAGGCCTGACTTTCCTTTATCTCAATCCTTTTTGGCATTTCGACGAAACCGGATTCTTGGATTGGCGCGTGCATTGGTGGAATGGCACCGGCGAAATTCTCATCGCTACGGGCCTTCTGACTGAAGTATTAGCCTTGCTCGGATCGCTGGCCGTAATCGTCTCCCGCGCCGCCGGGCGCCGGACTTGGCCTTACACGCTGGCCGCTCTGCTGCTCTTCTGCGCAGTCGTCTGGATCATCCCGTCCGGCCTTATCCGCGACCTGGACGCTCACTTCGAATGGAATACCGCCGACGGCTTCAACGTTTTCCGCTTGCAGACCTTGGACGAAGCCTCTGGAACCTGGCATCCCGTAGAGAATTCATCCCTAAGATGGATAGTTGAGATCCAGCTTCAGCCGCTGTTGCGAGGCTATTTCAAACTCAACGACTGGCAGAAAATGAATGGCGACGTCAACATCAACGTGGCCAGAATCATTCCCGTAGCGTGGCCCATTGCCTTGGGAAGCGGCGGCGAAACCCTCGAAGATCCCGACCAAACCGCATTAATGCGAGCCGCGGTGGAAGGCGACCTGAAAACTGTGAAGCAGTTGCTGGAGGATGCCAGCGGAAACAAGACAAAATCCCAGGACGTCGATTCACTGGACCAGGGCGGGCAGTCCGCGCTGATCCTCGCGTGCCAAAATCCCAAAATAAATGCCGAGGTAGTCAAGGCGCTGCTGGCAGCTGGAGCCAAAGTGAACCTCCGCAGCCGCAACGGCTATACCGCCCTGACTTGGGCGCAAGCCCGCAATAACGCCGAAGTCAGCCGCATCCTGCGCCGCGCCGGGGGCAAACCCTAGCAACTCATCTCACCGGCTTCCCGAAGAAACAACCACTCTGCGACAAAAAGGAGACTTCCACTGAAACGTTTCCTGGATGCTTCTCACTATAGAGGTGACTGGCAATGAGCTATCCGGAAAGCATTGTTCCGGGACGCGCCCGGACACGGCTCGCCTGTCGGCAGTCATCGCTTCACACAACTGGAAAATCCAGTCATGGAGAATTTAAAAAGGAGCATGGCATGAAGAAAACTCATAAGGCAACATTCTCGGCTCTGCGTGCGCTGTCCGCGAACAGGAAGGTGTCGATGGTCTACGGAACAATGATCCTGACGGCCGCTTGTCTTTTTCCGGGCTGCACCACCGGGCCTACTACCACCAAGTCTAATCCGGTCAATCCTAGTTTCAATTTCGCGGACTTGGTGGCGCCTCGCAAGCTGGGTCAAAACCCCCAGTACAATATCGTCCCAATCCCCACCACCACCCAGAACCGCATATTCATCAACGCGGACGACAACTATGTAGTGACCTTTGTGGCTCAGAGTACCAGCGGTATTAAAACCATCACCTTGAGTGGCAGCGGGGGAGTCGCCTGCAGTACCGGATCCCCAAGCACATCATTCACTATCCCGCCCCAGACCATCGATCTGTCGGTTCAGCCCGGTGGACAAGTTTTTACGGAGGGGATTGATCCTTATTATTTTTTCTGGGCGCCTATCGAGGGAGAGCCTTCCTACAACGAACCAGTCAAAACCTTCTATACGAGATGTGGCGCTGCCGTTCCTCTCATTGGAACCACTACCTACTCCGGGTCTGCCACCTCGTTTGACGGCGGTTCGACCTCGATGCAACTGAAAGTCACCGCTTGCCCCGGCCTTTCCCCAAGCCCCAGTTCCACCATTGTGGCTTGCCCCTAGGCATAGGGCAGTACCTGAAACGCCGATGGCGAAGAGAACGGGCGTCAGCCATCGATCTTAGCCTCGCGCAGTTGTTTCACTGCGGTCTCCGAACTCACGGGCGAGTAGTAAACTTCTTTGAAAGTATAAGATCGCGCTTTCGTCGCCAGCACTGGCATGATCTCAATGTGCCAGTGATAGTCGTCGTCGATGGTCTTCCAATAACCCAACGTCCTGGAAGGATGCAAGCTGTTCGGTGAAGTGTGCAGCACTAGATGAAAGCCCTCCGTGAGTGCGCGAATCCGCTGCAGAGTCCGTCGCAGAAGCGCCGCCAGATTGGTCCGCAATCCCGGCTTCGATAAACCGGTGCGTTCGAAAGAAGCCTCATGATTGCGCGGCAGGATCCAGGTCTCGTACGGAACCCGCGGAGCATAGGGACCGATCGCCACATAATCGCCGCGAGCCTCGATCACTCGCGATGCCTGCCGCTCCTCTTGATTCAGAATGTCGCAGAAAACGCAGCGCTCCTTCGCCTGATAATATTCGCGTCCCGCCCGCAATTCGTATAGCACCCGCCGCGGCACAAACATCGTTGCCGTAATCTGCGACGTGGGATGACTGAATTCCTGCCCGGCGTTGGTCCCGTAGTCCTTGTACAGGCTAACGTATTTGATCCGTGGATCATGCTTGAGATCGAGGATGCGCTCCGCCGCCAGCCGCAGAAACTGCCCGATTTCCTCGTCGCTGGCATTCCACAATTGGCGGTCATGCCGTGGATTCTCCACCAAAACCTCATGCGCGCCCACAGAACTCATGCGATCGTAAATCCCGTCGCCGCGCCGTCCCGGCTCGCCTTCAATGTGATAGAGGGGTGCGGGATGCACCATCGAACGCGCCGACCATGCCATCGGACTTGGCACCGCGGAGATGACTTGCGTAGGCTCTGGAGAATCCGGACAGAAACGACAGGCAGTCTCGGAACGAGCAGCGCTTTCCGTTGGCTCGTCTCCCGTCATTACCCAGGAGCGAGTGATGGGGTCTTTGCGGAGTTCCATGCATTAGGTAAACACTGTGGAAGAAGTGGCGTCAACTGGGATTTCCATCGCAGTCCCAGTCCGGCGCGAAATCGGGAGGATCAGCCTTTGTTATAATCCGCGCCAAGCCCGCAGTTCAAATTAAAACCGTACATTACGCAATGACCGAGCCCTCCACTCCGCTGATGCGGCAATATGCCGCCGTCAAGAAAGAGCATCCGACCGCGTTACTATTTTTTCGGTTGGGAGATTTTTACGAGCTCTTCTTCGACGACGCGATCGTGGCCTCCAAAGAGCTCCAGATCACGCTCACGTCGCGCAACAAAGAGAAAGGCATTGCCGTCCCCATGTGCGGAGTGCCGCACCATGCGGCCGAAGGCTACATCGGCAAGCTCATACGCAAAGGCTTCAAAGTTGCCATCTGCGAGCAGATGGAAGATGCCAAGCTGGCTAAGAAACTGGTGCGCCGCGAAGTGACACGCGTCGTCACGCCGGGGACCACCGCCGATTCCTCCCTCGGCTCCGACGAAAATAATTTCCTGGCCGCCCTGGCGCAAGTTGGCGAGCACGTAGGTTTCGCCGCCCTGGACCTTTCCACTGGCGAGTTTCGCGCCACCGAATTCTCTGGTGAAGCCGCCCTGCGCCGCGTCCAGGAAGAATTAGAGCAACTGCGTCCGAAAGAATTGCTGTTCGGCTCCGCCGCTCCGCTGTTCGACGCCCGCGCGCAACGTTCTCAATCGCCACAACCGCGAGCGTCTGGCGCGACCTGCACCGAGACTCCGCTCGACGATTGGATTTTTGCTCCCGATCACTCGATTCCGCTGCTGGAAAATCATTTCGGAGTTTTGTCGCTTGAAGGTTTCGGTCTCGCAGGCCGCACCGCCGCTGCCGCTGCCGCAGGAGCAATTCTTTATTACGTTCGCTCCACCCAGCGCGGATCCCTCGATCACGTCGATCGCATCGGATGGTACGAACGCCAGAATTGCCTCGTACTCGACGCCGTCACTGTCCGCAATCTCGAACTGATTGAACCCTTGTTCGCCGGTGCCGATGCCGGCATCACTCTGTTCCGCTCGATCGATGCCGCGGTTACTCCCATGGGCAAGCGCCTTCTCCGAGCCTGGTTGCTGCGCCCCTCGCTCGATCTCGCGGATATTAACGCGCGCCTCGATGCAGTAGAAGCGGGAGTGAAGGAAACTATCTCGCGAGAGGAATTGCGCCGTGCCCTCGATGGCGTCCTCGACTTGGAGCGGCTCTTGAGCCGGGTCACGCTGGAAACCGCGAATCCCCGCGACGTCCTCGCCCTCGCGTCCTCGTTCGCGAAAATCCCGGCAATCAAAGCGGGCGTGTCGCGCTTGTCCTCTGATCGCCTGAAAGCGCTCTATGGATTACTCGACGAATTATCCGATCTGCGTGAGCGCATCGAGAAGACCATCGTCCCCGAACCGCCGCTAAGCTTCGCCGATGGAGGCGTCATCGCCCCCGGCCTCGATCGTGATCTCGACGAATTGCGAGAACTCTCCCGCAACAGCAAGCAGGTGCTCGCTCAAATCGAGCAGCGCGAGCGCGGGCGTACCGGTATCGGTTCACTCAAGGTCAAATTCAATTCCATCTTCGGCTACTACATCGAAGTTTCGAAATCGAATCTTCACCTCGTCCCACGGGATTACGAACGCAAGCAAACTCTGGTTGGGGCCGAGCGCTTCACCACGCCTGAGTTGAAAGAATACGAGGCCAAGATTCTCGATGCGCAGGAGAAAATAGTCGAGATCGAACGCCGACTCTTCACCGAACTGCGCACCGCTATCGCCACCGAAGCCAAACGAATCCGGCAAACCGCGCTGGCCCTGGCGGAAGTGGATGTACTCGCTTCCCTGGCGCACGTCGCTGCCTTAAGAAACTATTGCCGGCCGACTTTCGTTCCGTCCACCCAAGGCACCGCTGGCGATCTGGAAATCGTCGAAGGCCGCCATCCCGTGATTGAGCAGCAGGAAATGGCCGGTGGCAGCGAACGCTTCGTCCCTAACGATCTTTATCTGAATTCGACCACACACACCATTCTGCTTCTCACCGGACCGAACATGGGCGGCAAGTCGACCTACCTCCGCCAGACTGCGCTGATCGTGATCCTCGCGCAGATGGGCTCGTTCGTTCCCGCCCGTTCCGCGCGCCTCAGCGTGGTCGACCGCGTCTTCACTCGCATCGGCGCCAGCGATAATTTGGCGCGAGGGCGCTCCACCTTCATGGTCGAGATGACGGAAACCGCGGCCATCCTGCACACCGCGACGGCGCGCTCGCTCATCCTCCTCGACGAAGTCGGCCGCGGCACCTCCACTTACGACGGCCTCGCCATCGCCTGGGCCGCCATCGAATATCTCCACGCCCGAGTACGCGCCAAGACTCTTTTCGCCACTCACTATTTCGAACTCACAGAATTAGCCGAGCAACTTTCAGGAGTGAAGAACTATCACGTCTCCGTAAAAGAAACCGGCGGCGGCATCGCCTTCCTGCGCAAAGTCGAACCCGGCGCAGCCGACCGCAGCTACGGCATCGAAGTTGCCAAGCTGGCCGGCTTGCCGAATGAAGTAATCACACGGGCCCGCGAAGTGCTCGTCGAGCACGAATCCGCCGAGCGCGAACTGACGGAGCATCTTTCGCCCGGAGCCGCGCCTCCGCCGACCCAGTTGACTATCTTCACGCCGATCTCGCAGCCCGTTCTAGAGAAATTGCGCGAGGTAGACTTGAACCGGCTCACTCCACTGGAGGCACTGAATTTGCTGGCAGAGTTGAAGAAAAATATCTGAAATGAACGTCAGTGCCAATAAATCCAAATCGGCTGACATCCTCGGTCAGATCCTAATCGTCGGCTTCGACGCCACGAAGATGACCCCGCGCCTGAGTTCCCTGCTCACGCGACTGCAGCCCGCGGGAGTGATCCTGTTCGCTCGCAACATAAAGACTCCCGAGCAAATCTGGCGCCTGCTGCGCGATTGCCAGAAGTGCGTATCCACACCACTATTCACCTGTATTGATCTCGAAGGCGGCCGCGTGGATCGCTTCCGCGACGTGCTCGGCCCCTCGCCTTCTCCCGCCGAGGTCTTCGCCACCGGCGACCGCAAACTTTTCCGCAAGCACGGCCAATTGCTCGGCGAAAACTGCCGCGCCCTCGGCTTCAACGTCGACTTCGCCCCCGTCCTCGATCTCGCCTTCGAAGCCTCCCGCAGTGTGATGAGCTCTCGCACCGTCTCCGCGAACCCGCGCGAAACCGCCGTCTACGCTCGTGAATTTCTCGCTGGCCTGCGTACCGCTAGAGTCCTCGGATGCGGCAAACACTTCCCCGGCCTCGGTGAAGGCAACCTCGACAGCCACCACGAACTGCCCGTCATCGAGAAGCCCCTTAAAAAGCTTCTGTCCGAGGACATTCTTCCCTACCGCCTGCTCCGCGCGTCGTTGCCGATGGTCATGATCTCGCACGCCGCCTATCCCCAAGTTACGCACGACCGCACCCCGGCGTCGCTCTCAAGGACTTGGATTACCGACATTCTTCGCAGACGCATCGGCTATCGCAATCTGATCGTCTCCGATGACCTGGAAATGGGAGGAGTGCTATCGGCGGCGCCGGTCGGCGAAGCTGCTGTCGCCCACGTTCGCGCCGGCGGAGATCTCTGCCTGATCTGCCACCGCGAAGACTACATCATCCAAGCCCACGAACAATTAGTTCGCACAGCCGAGAGTGACCCCAGGTTCGCTAAGCTCGCAGCAGAATCAGTGCGGCGCGTTCTCGCCTTCAAGAAAAAGTCAGTTAGGATTCTGCATACGATGAAGACGAAGACGCCCTCGGAATCCACCATCGAAACACTTTCCCGCAAACTGTGGGAATTCGGCGAACAGGTCCGGCTGGAAGCCTTGGTGCGCGCGGAAACCAAGCGCCGCAAGAACGCGCGCAACAAGCGGTCATGATGGCAGGAAGAACAAAAGCTATGATCGTAGCCGGAGTGATGAGCGGAACCTCCGCCGACGGCATCAATGTGGCTCTCGTCCGCATGGGCCAGCCTCGCTCTTCACGCGCTTCCAGAGCGCATGTCGGTTTTGAGTTAGTTGGCCACGCAGAATACGCTTACTCAACGAAGGTCCGATCCGCAGTGCTGGCGGCCATGAATGCTTCCCGAGCCAGCGTAGCCGATCTGGCCCGGCTGAATTTCCTTCTCGGAGAACTTTATGCTGATGCCACCCTGGCGACCTGCCGCCAGTTTCACGTGGAGGTCGCCCTCGTCGGCTGCCACGGACAGACACTTTACCATCAAGGCGAAGCACAACGTTTTCTCGGTCGCAAGATTGTAGCCACCTGGCAAACCGGCGAAGCTGCGATCATAGCGGCCCGCGTTGGAGCCCCAGTCGTTTCAGATTTTCGTCCCGCCGATATGGCGGTCGGCGGCAAAGGAGCACCCCTCGTTCCTTTTCTGGATTATTTACTCTTCCGCGATTCTCGTGTAGGAAGAATCGTTCAAAACATCGGCGGAATTGCCAATCTCACCGTAATTCCCGCCAACTCAGCCGCGCGCGACGTGGTTGCATTTGATACTGGCCCCGGCAACATGGTGATCGACGCCATTACTGACAAGCTTTTTCACCAACCCTTCGATCGCGGAGGGCGAATCGCCGCCTCCGGCAAGATATTGGATAAGGTTGTCCGCGGAATCTTGCAACGTGATTTCTTCCGCAAAGCTCCACCCAAGACCGCGGGCCGCGAAGAATTCGGCCGCGAGTTTGTTCGCGACTTTCTGCAAAGCTGTGGCCGCGGCTACCGCAAGCAGGATGCGGTCGCCACGGCCACGGCACTGACGGCCCGCTCGATCGCCGACGCAATCCAGCGCTATACCATCAAGCGCTCCATGCGAAAAAAACAGTTCCACGAAATGATCCTCTCCGGAGGCGGCGCCAAGAACTCCACCCTGGTAGCCATGCTAACCGCCGAGCTCGCCACACTCGGATTGCAGCTTCGATTTTCCGACGAATTTGGCTTGCCCTCTGCGGCGAAGGAGGCCGTAGCCTTCGCCGTTCTGGCCAATGAAACCTGGCATCGGCGCGCCTCCAACGTGCCTTCGGCAACGGGGGCAAAACACGCAGCGGTTCTGGGTAAAATCTCGTATCCTTGAAAAAACGGACTATCGACCTTATGCCGATTTACGTAGCAATGCTTCGCGGAATCAACGTAGGCGGAAACAAAATAATAAAGATGGATAAGCTCCGGTCCTGCCTTGAAGCGCTCGGACTGGAGCAGGTGAAAACCTATATCCAAAGCGGAAATGTGGTTTTTAAGACGGCCAAGATTTCCCCCGTCTCGCTCTCCAAGAAAATTGAAAATCGCATTCTTGCAGACTTCGGCTTTTCTGTTTCCGTCATCTCACGAAGTGCTGACGAGATCGCAAATACGATCGCGGACAATCCCTTCTTGAACCAGCCGGGAATCGATCCCGAAAAGTTTCACGTGGCTTTTCTGTCCGAGGCTCCCACCGCGGCTGATCTAAAGAAGCTGTCCGAACTGACGTTGGCTCCCGATCGGTCTCATTGTCGCAGCAAAGAAGTCTATTTCTATTTTCCCAACGGAGTCTCCGGCAGCAGCCTGTGGAAGCATCCTCTCGACCGCGTGTTGGCCGTTGAAGCCACCATGCGCAACTGGAAAACCGTTAACACCCTCCACCAAATGTGCGTGGACTGCCGCTGATGCGCCGGACCTCATTTCTCGGAGCTTATCTCGCAGCTCTGGCGGCGCTTGCGTTGTTGTTGTTTCCGCTCCTCTCTTGCTCAGCAAAGCCTGACCCCAATACGCTGGTAATGCTGATCGAATCGAGCCCCGCAAATCTGGATCCGCGCGTAGGAGTCGACGCGCCATCGGAACGCATCGGCAATCTAATCTTCGACGATCTCCTTGCGCGCGGCGACAATTTGGACGTCGCCCCCGCACTGGCCGAGCGCTGGGAAATTCCCGATCCGCTCACGTACATCTTTCATCTGCACCACCCTGTAACTTTTCACGACGGCCGCCCGCTTACTTCGCGCGACGTCAAGTGGACCTTCGATTCCCTGCTCACTGGAACAATTCGCAGCGCAAAAACCTCCACCTACCGCTTTGTCGATCGCATCGATGCACCGGATGATTTCACCGTTGTTTTTCACATGAAAGAGCCGGACGCCGCGCTGCTGTGGAATATATCCGACGGAGCCATTGGCATTGTGCCCTATAACAGCGGCAACGAAGTAAGCGCGCATCCCATCGGTTCTGGACCCTTCAAATTCGTAAGCGCCGAGACGGACAAGGAAGTAGTAATCGAACGCAATCCCGATTATTGGGGTGAAAAAGCAAAATTGGCTCGCGTGCGTTTTGCAATAGTGCCGGATGCCACCACGGAGGCTCTTGAACTGCGCAAAGGCACCGGGGATTTAAGCACCAACTCGCTTACGCCCGACACCGTTCACACTCTCGAGCGTGAGCCATCTCTCGCTGTCGAACACGGACCCGGCACAGAAATTCAGTATCTCGGCTTCAACCTGCGCGATCCGATCTTGAAGGATGTTCGGGTCCGCCAGGCTATCGCCTTCGCCATCGACCGCCAGCCCATGATCCAATATCTATGGGGTGGATGGGCCCAGCCCGCGCGTAGCGTTCTTCCGCCGCAAAGCTGGGCCTACAACGGCAACGTTCCTGCCTACGATCACGATCCCGCGAGAGCCCGCGCCCTGCTTGACGCCGCCGGCTATCCTGAAATGAACGGCGTACGCTTCCACATCACTATGAAAACTTCCACCACCGAAAGCACGCGCCTCATGGTCGCCGTAATTCAACAACAGTTGCGCGAGGTGGGCATTGCACTCGATATTCGCAGCTTTGAATCAGCCACGTTTCTCGCCGACGTGATCCACGGAGCCTTCCAGCTCTACGGCCTGCGCTGGGTCGGAGGCAATCAGGATCCGGACATCTTCTATGTTTTTCACTCCTCGCGCTTTCCCCCGAATGGCGCGAACCGCGGCCACTATTCGAATCCGCAAGTGGACGCGCTCATCGATCGGGGCCGCCGCGAAGTCGATCAGAACTCGCGCAAGAAAACTTACGCCGACTTGCAACTCATCCTCGCCAACGAACTCCCGTACATCGATCTCTGGTATCTCGATAATGTTCTGGTCCACAACAAGCGCGTCCGCAATCTGCAACTGAATTCCGCCGGCAACTACGACTTCCTGCGGACGGCGGAACTTGCGACCGCCACTCACTAAATGCCGCAGCGATTCTTCGTGTACCTTTGTGACCTTCGTGGCCGAAATTACGACACTACCCGTTCACTCACCCGGGACAAAGCCGCAATCTCCGCGTGTTACCATCGAACTTCGATTTCTCATGCGAATTCTCTTTATCGGCGACATCTTCGGACGCCCCGGACGCACCATCGTCAAGGACCGCCTGCCCGGCATCGTTCGTGAACAACTCATCGACCTGGTCATCGCCAACGGCGAAAATTCTGCCGCCGGTTTCGGCATCACTCCCGCATTGGCCGAAGAACTCTTCGAGCTGAACATCGATGTCATCACCACCGGCAATCACGTCTGGGACAAGCGCGAAATCATCGATTACTTTCAAATGGTCGAAGGCAACGGCCACAGCCCCGCGCGCCGCCTCCTGCGCCCCGCCAACTATCCCGCCGATATGCCCGGCTGGGGCCTGTATCAGGGCCAAAAAGCGAAAGTTCCTTACGCCGTGATCAACCTGCAAGGCCGCGTCTTCATGGCTTCGAACGACGATCCTTTTCGCATCGCCGACCAGCTTCTGCAAAAGATTGATGCCAAAATTATCTTTGTCGATTTCCATGCCGAAGCGACGTCTGAAAAAATTTCTCTCGGCTGGTATCTCGATGGCCGCGTCACCGCTGTGGTCGGCACGCATACCCACGTTCCCACCGCGGACGAGCGAATTCTGCCGAAGGGCACCGCCTACGTCACTGACGTCGGCATGACCGGCCCCTATGATGGCGTCATCGGCGTGAAAAAAGAATTGGTGGTCAACAAGTTCCTCAATGGCATGCCGGTGCGCTTCGAGCCCGCTACGGGAGACGTTCGTTTCTGCGCGGTGATCGTCGATTGCGATGACACCACCGGCAAAGCCCGCGACATCGAACGCCTGATGCTAAGTTAAGAGCGCGACGCAAGAAATCCTAGCTCTCCCGTTCTAACCTCGCAACGCCTCCGCGGGGTCTCCCCGGTTTTACCGAAGGTACCCTGCACCATTAGCTCTCTGCCAGAAGCGATGGACGAGGTAAAATCATTCGAATGCATTGCGCGCGCTTTATCCTCGTTCTGGGTCTTCTGCCGGCGCTGGCGACCACGTCGTCGTTCGGTACCGACGAGTCCGTGGGCACGCCCATCATCTCCTGCGGCAACGGCGTGCCGGGCGGCGTCATGTGCATTCCATCCAGGAAGGAACTGAAAGCCGCGCACACCGCCTACTCTCGCGGACTGAAGCTCGAGAACAGCAGTAATTTCGACCAGGCTTTCCTTGCATTCGACGAAGCCTCGCGCCTTATTCCGCAAGATACGCGCTTCTTTTCCGCCCGCGAGGTGGCCAAGTCGCAGTTGGTCTTTCAGCACAACGAGCGCGGAGACGCACTGCTGGCCAATGGCCACCTCGAACCCGCCGCCGCGGAGTTCCGTGCCGCCCTCAAACTTGACCCTGACAACGATTACCTGCAAGGCCGGCTAGCGGATGCACTGGAGAAGGCAACCCCTGCCGTCACCAGCTTTCTTCCGGCCGTGCTCGCCGATTCCGCAGAAATCCATTTACAGCCGAAACCGGATCGATCCACTTTCCACTATCGCGGCGACGTTCGCGGTCTCTTCACGCAACTGGCCTCGGCCTACGGCATCGCGACTCAGTTCGACGATTCAGTGGAAACCAAGACCGTTCGCTTCTATGTCGACGACGTCGACTTCTTCACCGCCCTCGATCTCGCTTGCCGCGTCAGCAAATCCATGTGGACGGCCCTCGACACTCACCAGGTGTTGATCGCGAAGAACACTACTGAAAATCACAAGCAGTTCGACCGCATGTCACTGGCTACGTTCGTCCTGCCCGGAGTGAGCAGTCCGCAAGAGTCTACCGAATTAGTCAACTCGCTGAAGAGTATTTGCGATTTCCAGAAGGTGAGCCCTGGACAGAGCGGCACCGTCGAAATCCGCGCACCCCAGGCTACGCTGCGCGCCTGCACCACGCTCCTGCAGCAATTGACCGGAGAGCGTCCGCAGGTGTCGCTGGATGTTGAGATTTACCAGATTAGCCACAGCCTGGCGCGCAACATCGGCGTCCATATTCCCGACACCTTCAATCTGTACAACATCCCGGTGGCGGCGCTTGCCGCTCTCGGCGGACAAAGCATCCAGTCCCTCGTTAACCAGTTGATCTCTTCCGGAGGCATCAACGCCGCCGGATCTTCCGGACTTTCCGGTCTGCTGGCGCAACTGCAAGGCCAGCAGAACTCCATCTTCAGCCAACCGCTCGCCACCTTCGGGAACGGCCTCACTTTTTCAGGACTCAGCCTCGATCAGATCGCGGCCGCTCTCTCCCTCAACGAATCCTGGTCGCGCGCCATTAGCCGCGCCACTCTCCGCGCGGGACAAGGCAAGGAGGCCACTTTCCATGTCGGAGAACGCTATCCCATCCTCAACGCTTCCTATGCACCAATAGCTAACTCGCCGCAAATTTCCCAGGTTCTGGGCAATCAAAGCTACGTTCCTCCGTTCCCATCGGTGAGTTATGAAGATTTGGGATTGAACTTAAAGACCACAACTGTGATTCACGGCGACTCAGATGTGAGCCTGAAACTGGAGTTGCAAGTCCGCTCGCTCACTGGAGACAGCGCCAACGGTGTTCCTGTGATTGCAAATCGCGAATATCAGGGCAGCATCCGCCTGCAAGATGGCGAACCCGCTGTAGTCGCGGGAGAAATTTCCAGCAGCGATACGCGCTCCATGAGCGGCATTCCCGGCTTGGGTGCGATTCCCGGCCTCAATCAAGCCATGGTCAGCAATTCCCTCACTACCGAGAACGATGAGTTGCTCATCGTAATCACGCCCCACGTTGTGTCCAACCGCAATCGAACGACTGACGAGATTTGGGTGACAGAGAACTAGATTGTTTTACTTCCCCTGCTTTGCAGCGAACTCCACCAGCCCCTTCAGCGACTCCGCCGGAACTTGACTCACATTTCCAATACTTCGGCCATTAATGAACAAAGTTGGCGTTCCAGTCACATTCACTGACCGGCCCAGCGCAAGAGAAACATCAACGTGGGCTTTGGTTACTGGCGTGGTGGCGCAACCCGCAATGTCCGCGCCCTTCAGTCCTAGGCCGTCGGCGATTGCGGTCAACTTTTCGTCGGCGTTTTCCGCCGTTATATCGGACTGAGTCTCGTACGTCTTCGCAATGAATTTCCAAAATGCTTCATTAGACGCCTCAGCAACGCAGTCCGCATAGGCCGCACCCTTGGCCGCCCAGTTGTGCATCTCCAAAGGAAAATTCTGGAAGACAAAGCGGGCAGTCGGCTCTGCCGCGACCAAAGCCTCAATCGCGGGCTGCGCCGCCTTACACGCGGGACACTGCAAGTCGCCAAATTCGACAATCGTTACCGGGGCATTCTTCGGTCCACGCGCCGGGCCAGTGATTCCCTTTTCCAGAATCTTCCTGACCGGCTCATAGGGCTTCGCACCGAACGGAATAATATCGCCTACAACCGCATGTTCGCCGTCCGCCGTAACATAGAGCCGGCTGAGTTGCTGCCCTTGCGGGCTTGCCAGAACCACGTCCACTTGCGCCAATCCAGGCACGGAAGCCGGCTTAATGCTGGACACCTTCCAGGTTACGCCTGGCTGGTAGCCGAATGTTTGTTGCATGAACGCGTTCACCGTATCTTCCGATGGCAGATTCACCGCCGGCTGCTCAGCAGATTTTTCAGATGCCTTCGAGTTTGCGGCGGACTGTGCAATCACTAAACCGCAGCTAAGAACGACGACTAGGAATGCATTGATCGAACGACGCATGATTTCCTTTCAATCTAAAAGTCAGAATAGTCTTACAACGGGACGAACTGCCGACCACACGTTAGACTTCGTTTTTCGCCGCGATGGGAAATCGCCGCCCGTATCCGAAAGCTTTCGCAGAAATCTTGATTCCCGGCGCCGCCTGTTGCCGCTTATACTCCGCCCGGTCCACCATGCGAACCACGCGACGCACCACTTCGATGTCAAATCCACGATCCGCGGCAATCCGTTCGACCGAGTGCGCTTCTTCTACATAATCCTCGAGCACCGCGTCCAGAATTTCGTACGGCGGCAGCGAATCGCTGTCCTTTTGATCCGGCCGCAACTCCGCCGAGGGCGGCTTCTCCAGCGTATCCTGCGGAATTACCGGGCGCCGTAAATTCACATAATGGCTCAGCCGGTAAACCATCGTCTTTGGCACATCCGAAATGACCGCCAGCCCTCCCGCCATGTCCCCGTAAAGTGTACAGTAGCCCACGCCCAGTTCGCTTTTGTTGCCGGTGGAAAGTACGATCGCGCCAAACTTATTGGAGAGCGCCATCAACAACGTTCCGCGCGCGCGCGACTGAATATTCTCTTCTGTCACATCTTCCTTCCGTCCAGCGAATACTTCTTTCAAGGTCTTGCGATACGCCTCCACGGCGCAATTGATCGAGAGCAGCTCAAATCGAATCCCAAGATTATTCGCCAGCCCGCGAGCATCGTCGATTGATCCCGGCGAAGAATACGGCCCAGGCATCCCGACGCCGATCACATTTTCCGGCCCCACGGCGTCGGCGGCGATCACCGCCGTAAGCGCCGAATCGATCCCGCCGCTTAATCCAATGATCGCTTTTCGGAAGCCGCACTTCTGGATGTAGTCACGCGTGCCCAGAACCAACCCGGAGTAAACGCTGGCTTCCTCGCCTTCAATCTGTTCGTGAATATCTCCGGTCAGATCTTTCGAATCGAAACAGATCAGATCTTCTTCAAAGGAACGCCCTTGGGCAATGATGTTTCCCGCCGCATTCAGCACTATGCTCGATCCATCGAAGATCAGGCTGTCATTGCCCCCGACTTGATTCACCATCGCGACGGGAACCTTATGCTGCCGGGCAATCGAAGCCAGCATGTTGCGACGTAGCTCGCGCTTGCCAATCCAGAACGGCGATGCGGAAATATTCAAAACCAGATCGCCGCCGGCCCGAATCAGCGCGTCGATGGGATCGACCGTATACAGCCGCTTGGGCCAGAACAGCTTGTCATTCCATGCATCTTCGCAAATCGTCAACGCCACGCGCTTGCTGCTCAGCGAAAATAGTTGCTGGCTCTTAGCGGGAGCGAAGTTGCGCATCTCGTCGAACACATCGTAGGTGGGCAACAGCATCTTCGATTGCAGGAATGCGATTCTGCCATCCTGCAACAGCGCAGCAGAGTTCATCACGGACTTGCCGGTCTCGGATTCCGCCGGAGTGACCAACCCGCAGATTACAGAGATGCCACACGTCTCCCCGGCAATCTGCTCCGCAGTCTCGCGATTGCGCGCTACAAACGATGGCCGCTCTACCAGATCGCGCGGTGGATACCCACACACCGATAGTTCGGGAAATAAAATCAGCTCCGCCCCGCCCGCGCGAGCCCGCCGCGAATACTCAATTATTTTTGCCGAATTGCCGGAGAAATCTCCGACCGTAGGATTGATTTGCCCTAACGCAATCTTCACACCATTAGTGTAAAGCCGAGGATGAAAGAGGCCAAGTCGGGTGCATTTACTAACTCACTGACTGGATTCCACTCTCGTCTCCATACCTTCTGACGCTTCCGCCCCGGCTGCGGCGGCCTTGGCCAAGGGAGCTACGACTGCCTCTTTGGTTCGGTTTTACACAGAGTTCCACAACTTCCGCTATGTTCTGCATTTCTTGTTGCTTCAGAGTTACCCAACGCTCAAACGTAACCTTCTCTCTCGCGATCCCATCGAGATTGCGGTTCACGCGAGCCATATAGCGCGCTTTCACGCGCTCAAGCTCTTCCTGAATCTGAACATTTTCTTCCGCTTTGCGCGCCCACTCGGCTTCCATCTGTTTCTTTTGTTCGGATTCGTAGGTTTCCAAAGCACCCTGGCGGGTTTTCGCGTCCTGCCGCACCCGTTCAATCGACATGCCCGCTACTTCCAGGGCCATTACCACCACGGCGCGTCTCATCTCCTTCGACGACCCGCGAATGTGTTCGTTATGCAGCATCTCGACCACCTTGTGAATGCTGTATCCCTTTTGCGGAGGCGTGATTCCGGCGGCGCTGTAAATGTCGTCGACCGGCAACAGTTCGACTTGCAGAGCCGCGGCGTCTGCCGGTTTGTTTTCCGCGCCAGCCACACTCGCAGATGCCTCGTGCATCGAATTCTCATTTACTCGATCTCCGTCGCCGCTGCCATTGTTCGGGAGGCTCGCGGGCACCTCCTCTCGTTTCTTTCGCCAGGGCGCCAGTTTGAGCCATTTGCGTGCCGTAGATTTCCTCTCCTTCGGGATTTCCTTCGCCTTGGGTCGAGTGTCACTTCGCATCCCCGTTCGTCGGACCCTGCCTAATTCCCGCTCTCGCGAGCCCTCCAGTTGATCTCTGCTCGCCGACCCCCGATCGATCCCGCGGCCAAGGTCGCTGTTGCCCTGAACCGGCCCAGGAAACATAACCGCATGCGGGTTCGGGATCGGCTGGGAAGATTCCACCGGATTCACCACAGGCACTTTGATTGCCGCTTCCTCGTGCGAAGCTGTTGATCCCTGCACGTCAGGCCGCACTTCGAGCACTTTGGGCAGCGCCCCTTCGGTAGTCGCAAAAAGATCCATGCTCTTTCCCTGCGTCGGCACAATGTCCGACTTGTCCCGCTGAATGCCGACGATATAGTCCCAGCCCTCGCTTCGGCAATACCTTACTACGCCGGAAAACTCCTCCCTGCGCGACCGTATCCGCAGTTTCGCTCCCAGATAGATGGGCGTTTTCACGCGAAGACACGCACCGCTGAGCGATTTATCCTCCATTCGCGCCGAGATATTGTGTGCCTTCCCGCCTCCATCTTCCCACGAGGCTTCCACCAGGATCATCACCGCAATCCGCGCTTCGCGCACAGGAGTGCTCATGTGGAATCTATCGGCAGGAAAATAAAATTGGTCCACAATCGAGCGAGTTTCCGATGTGATAAGTGAGATTAGGATTCTCCCATTCTGGACTGCGCGCGTCCGCCTGCCCAGCGCTAATCGTCCCCCGCCGGGAACACCGTATGTCTGGGCGCGGGCTCGGTCGCGTCGCCTCTCTGATCGCACCATAAAACATTATTCAATCGCGCCGCCCCCGCCGCGTCCGGCCGGGAGAAATCCATCTTCGCCGACTCGCTCGCTCCCGGCGCGTCCCGCTTGTTGGTCTCGTAGATCAGACCATTTTTCAGATTCCGGTAGTCCGCTTCGAACGCGGCCTGGTTTCTCCCAGAGAACAGCGGCCCCATCGCGGGCGCGTATGCGTCGTTCTGGTTCATCGGCGGCAGCCCCAGCAGCATCTCCATCGTGTGAATCAAGTTGACCGTGGTGTAAAAGCGATGGTCAACGAAAGGTTCTGCCGCCGTTCCCGGCGAACACTTGCTCACCACAAAAGCGATCGATCGATGGGCATCGATGTGATCGGCGCCATTCTGCGCATCATCCTCAAGAACGAAGATTGCCGTATCGTCCCAGTAGGGACTGTGCGAAACTGCGTCCACCACCCGTCCCAGCGCCAGATCGTTGTCCGCCACCGAGGCCGCCGGCCGCGGCTTGGCCGGCCGCGTTCCTCCCGTATGATCGTCCGGCAAATAAAGCAGCACAAAGGCCGGTAATTGAAAATCCGCGCTCTCGCCTCCCGCCCGCGCCCGCACGTACGCGCCAAACTCATTCAGAAATTCATCCGCGCGCAATTGATCTGGATAGTCAGTATTGAAGTCCGGATACAGTGGATCGAAATGATCCCGCAGCACCGCCTTGGTGGCTTTGACCCCCTTAAACAGCGGCACCGCCCACGGCCAAGGGCTTGGCGCCCCATGCGGATCGCCCACATTCGCCGCCAAAGCATCTCCCTTTTGCACTTCCGTCTGCGGACAAGGCGCTTCTTGCGCTGACGGCGTTCCCTGCTTCGGTGACGCAGCTTTGCGAATCTTGTTGCACCACTCCGCGTTCACATACTCGCCATAATCGCGATAACTCAGCCCGTGCCGCGCCACGTTGTCCCACAAAAATCCAGTGGAAGGATCGTCGATATCCGCCTCGCCATGATCCAGCGGATACTCATCGGCCACCGTACCCTGAAAATCGTAGGTTCTCTCTTTGCCGCGGTAAGCGATCTGCCAGGTCTTCTCGTTGTAATCGCTGGTAATGGCCGCAGTCGACCAAAGATGGCCGTCGCCGGAGACTTCTCCGCTGTCGTAAAAATTGTCGAGCACTCCGAACTGCAGCGCCAGCTTGTGTTCGTTCGGCGTGATATCCGCGCCATACATCGTCAATGACGGATCGCCATCCCCCACTTTCAGGTCGCCGAGAATCTGATCGTAAGTCCGGTTCTCTTTGATCACGTAGATCACGTGCTTGATCGGATTCTTGCCGCCTGCAAACTGAATCGTCCCGGGATCGTTGTGCAGCAAATTATCCGTCTCGACTGTTCTTGTGAGCTGATCGAGTTTGCCGAGCGTAGATGGAATATCCAGCCGCGCAATCGAACCCCGCAGTAGTGTGGGAATGTAAGCGTGCGCCTGGTGCTTTAGCTCGTATGCAGTCTTACCCATCGCCTTGTTTGGGCCGGTGCTCTGACCTTTGGCGGTGGCGATGAGGAGATCGTCGCCGTGAACCGCCAGCGCGCTAGGGTACCAATCGGTGGGGATGAAACCGAGAGCAGGCCAGCTAGCGGTGTCACTGGTCGGGCCATTCGCGAGCAGACTCGACGTATCGAGAACTGCGACCGCATTGGCGGAGGCGTCAGCCACGAAAACACGCTTCCCGTCCGCAGACTGTGCCAACGCGCTGGGATAAGTTCCGGCAAACTTTTGGTTCCGAATCGTGGTGTCCAGTAGAGCGAACATGCGAGCGTTTTCAGTCGATACAACAGCGACCGCATCAACATTCGACAAAGCCACATAGAGTAGCTTCTCATCCGGACTGAGGAGCATCGCCGTGGGATGCGATCCCGGAGCAAGCGGGTCGGCAGGCTTTTTCAATGGGATCCAACGAACGATTTTGCCGCTAGTCAGATCGAGTTCCGCCACTCGCGACGCATTCCACAAGCTGCACCACGCCCGCCCTCCATCCCGCGTGGCTACGCACGTATAAGGAAATGACGATGGCACCAGTTCGTTCGTGCTCAAATCGAAGCGCTGCAAAACCTTCCCACTCGCCGCATCCAGCAGCACCACATTGTCGGCAAGATTATTCGCCACCAGGAGTTGATCGTGTCCGCCGGCAGAAATCAGCGCCAGCCCCGCCGGATAAGAAATCGCTGTCCCCGGGGGAGTCTTCTGTAGAGCAATCGCAATTTTTTTCCCCGCCGCCAGGGTCTGGGGCTCGATAGCAATAAATCGCTCCGCCGCTACCTTGCCCTTGCTGAAGCTGTAAACCGCGATGCCGTTTCCTGTATCGCCGGCCTTCTCCCCAGTCGGGTCCGTAATCGAACCCACCGACGCGTAAAGATGCTTCCCATCCGAACCAAAAACCAATCCAAGAAAATAACTCTGATGAACATTCTCGCCAAATCGCTGGTCAGGAAAATCAGTCAGCGCATTCGTTTTCAAATCGAGCACCGCAATCGACTGCGTCGCCAGCGTTTCCTGCGTCCCATATCCATCATTCAGCAGCGCGGCATAGCGGCCATCCGGACTGAGCGCGATAGTGGCGGGGAAACTGTTTGTGCTGCCAATGCGGCCCGGTGCCGGCGTCGTCAACATTTTGCTGGTAGGCAGCGGGATCGATGCGTCGCCGGCCTTGGCTTCCTGCGCCAGAACGATGTATCGGTTGAGAAATGTGAAAAGTGTGAGAAGCACAACCGCCAATACAACGCGCTGGAATCGAATCACAAAAGCCTCCGCAACTCTCGATAGCGACAGCCAGAACGGCCAGAACGGAAAAGACGAGCGTAGACCAGCGTGAGACCCTCGGTCAAAGCACCTGAGCGCGCCTTTAATCAAACATTGTTTTCATGATCGCGTCGATATGCAGCTGCGCGCAGTCGATAAACGGAAACGTAGTGTTCGACTGGTCGAAAAGCAGGGCGAGGTCCGTCCCGGCAAACACAATGGCCTCCAGTCCCTCGCGTTGAATCAGCGTTTGCGCCAGGGAAGTCAAAGTTTGGCGGTCTTCTTCGGAACCCTCGCCTCGCGCGGCCGTTTTCGAGTATGCCTCGTGGATCCGATCCACTTCGCTCGGCGCAGGCCGGACGGTATCTTTCCCTTGCAACGCGCCGAACAAATCGGTTTCGATGACAAACCGCGTTCCAAATACAGCGACGCGTTTCCCGCCGATCGACTCGCGCACTGCCTGCAAAATATTCACCAACGGCAGGGGAGATTTCGCCATCAGCCTGTCAATACAGAGGTGGGGAGTGACCGCACTCACGGCTGCTAGATCCGCTCCGCCCGCCTTCAACTGGCGGATGAGCGTAACGAAATAATCCGTTAAATCTTCCAGTTGGTTGGTTTGCACATGCCCCAGGACTTTCGGCATGTGCGCGTGCACCATCAGAAGACGAAGCGGTCGCTGGCGTTCGGCGTGGGCTTTGGCCAGGGCCTTGTAGTAATGCACGGTTGCGCCCACGCCGAGGCCTCCAATCAACCCCAGGCAAGGGCTCCCAGCTCCGCTCAGCGTTAGCGCCATCCCTCTCCGAGCCAACCACTTATACTTTTTGTAGCTTAAGCGCCCGAAGCGCGCGAAGTCCCCTCGTGGCTGGCGGCAGGGTCGGAATGCTCCTCCGCGCCAACATTGTGCCGCACGTCGGCTCCCTGCACCCAAAAGATCACATCCTCTGCAATGTTGGTAGCGTGGTCAGCTACGCGCTCCAGATTGCGCGCCACCAGCAGCGCATCCAGCGCCTGCCGCACCACATCCGGACGCTGGTTCATCGTCTTCACCAACTGGATGAAGGCATCGTCCTTCATGCGGTCCACTACATTATCCATTTCAAGCACAGCCTGCGCCAATTCCACCTTGCCTTCAATGAAGGATTCGAGCGCCCGCCGCACCATGGCGCTGACCGCGGCCCCCATGCGTGCAATATCCACGGGCAAGTCAACCGCGGGCATCTCCATCATGTCCATCACGCGCTCGGCAATGTTGACGGCCTGATCGCCAACGCGTTCCAGATCGGAATTAATCTTCGTCACGGCAAGGATGAATCGCAAATCCACCGCCATCGGCTGTTGCATGGCCAGCAAGTCAAACGCGGCTTCATCGATCTCCCGCTCGGAAGTGTTGATCAGGCTCTCGCCCTCGAGAATCATTTGGCAACGGGTGAGATCGCGGTCGATATAGGCCTGCCGGGCGCGATCCACAGCCTGTTCCGCCAGTCCACCCATGCGGAGCAGCTTCTGCCGTAGATCATCCAGCCCTTGCTGAAAGCGCGTGCGCATTCTTCGAACCCTTCCTTATTTCCGAATCTACCTTATCCAAATCTGCCGGTAATGTAGTCTTCCGTCCGCTTGTGAGTCGGTTTCGTAAAGATCTTTTCCGTCTTATCGAACTCGATCATTTTACCCAGCAGGAAGAATCCCGTAAACTCCGCGACCCTCGCCGCCTGCTGCATATTGTGGGTAACAATTACGATGGTATACCGCTCCTTGAGCTGAAAGATCAACTCCTCAATTTTGCCGGTGGAAATGGGATCCAGCGCCGAGCACGGCTCGTCCATGAGCAGAACCTCAGGTTCCACTGCCAGAGCCCGAGCAATGCACAACCGCTGCTGCTGTCCACCGGAAAGACTGGCGCCCGACTTCTTGTGGATCTGATCTTTTACTTCATCCCAAAGCGCCGCGGAGTCGAGCGATCGGTGCACAATGTCGTCCAGCTTTCTGCGGTCGCTAAAGCCATTCAGTTTCAGGCCGGAGGCCACGTTATCGTAAATCGACATCGTCGGAAACGGATTGGCTTTTTGGAAAACCATTCCTACCCGCCGCCGCAACTGCGTAGCCGAAGTCCCGTTGTACGCGTCAATCTCACCAATCCGAACGCTGCCTGCTACCCGCGCCTCCGGTATGGTTTCATGCATGCGGTTCAGGCAACGGATAAACGTCGATTTACCGCAGCCCGAGGGCCCAATTAATGCCGTGGCGTGATTCGCCGCCATGGTCAACTGAATGTCGTACAGCGCCTGAGTCTTGCCGTACCACGCGTTCAGGTTTTCGACTTGAATGCCAACGCCCATCGTCTATGCGGCTCCAAAGGTGCCACGGCGCACGGCGAAACGCACCGCCGCCACTGCCGTAACAATAAGAATAATCAGCACCAGGGCTCCCGCCCACGCCTGTTTGTGCCATTCGTCGTAGGGAGAAATCGCGTAGTTGAATATCTGGAGAGGCAGCGCCGCCGTAGGCTGATTGGCCCGCAGATTCCAAAATTGATTTCCGAAAGCCGTGAACAGCAGCGGCGCGGTTTCTCCCGCCACACGGGCAAACGCCAGCATGATTCCGGTAATCACTCCGGAGGTCGCCGTGCGCAGCGTGATGGAGAGCGTCGTCCTCCAGCGTGGTATCCCCAGCCCGTAAGCCGCCTCCCGCAAAGCCCGCGGCACCAGCAGAAGCATTTCCTCCGTGGTGCGCGTGATGGTCGGAACCATCATGATCGCGAGAGCCACTCCCCCGGCCAAAGCGGAGAAATGTTTTTGATACAGAACCACAATCGAGTAAGCCACAATTCCGATCACAATCGACGGCACGCCGTTCAGAACGTCAGCCGTGAATCGAATCACGTCGCCCAGCCGATTCCGCCCATATTCCGCCAGATAAATCCCCGCCCCCACTCCCAGCGGCACTCCAATCACACTCGCCAGCGCCAGAATGAACGCCGATCCCACAATCGCATTCGCCATCCCGCCGCCCGCTTCTCCCACAGGCTTCGGCGTCTGCGTCAGAAACGCCCAGTTGATCGATCCCACTCCGCGATAGACCAGATAGGCAAAGATCGCAAACAACGGCACCAGGACCAGGACGACCATCAGTACGGCCACGCCGGTCATCACATGATCGGTGATTCGCCGGCGCAAAGCGATCGGCGCCACCGTATTCAGCGCGGGAGATTTGGCGTTCTCAGGCATTGGACCTCGCAGGCTGCCCCCGCGTCACTGTCCAAACCAGCAATCGCGCCAGTGCGTTCACTACAATCGTTACCAGAAACAGCGCCAACCCGATCTCAATCAGCGCCGCCAGATTCAAATCGCCGGTCGCCTCGCTGAACTCATTGGCCAAGACGCTGGCCATGGTGTACCCCGGCGCAAACAGAGACTTGGCAATCTCTGGACGGTTTCCAATCACCATGGTTACGGCCATCGTCTCGCCCAAGGCTCGCCCCAGCCCCAGAATGATTCCGCCCATAATACCCGCCCGCGCATTGCGCAGAACTCCCATCCGAATCATCTCCCAGCGAGTGGCGCCCAGTGCTAACGCGGCCTCCCTCTGATGCTGCGGCACCACCATCAGCACTTCCCGTGTGATCGAGGAAATAATGGGAACAATCATGATCGCGAGTATAATCCCCGCCGCCAGCATGCTGATCCCGTATGGTGGCCCGGTAAAAAATCCCGTCCATCCCAACGTTCGCGACAAGAAAGGTTGTACATAGTTGCTGAGGATCGGAACCAGCACGAAGATCGCCCACAGTCCGTAGACCACGCTCGGAATCGCGGCCAGCAATTCCACGAAGAACGACAACGGTCCACGCAACGCCTTGGGGCACATCTCGGTGGTGAACACCGCCACTCCAATCGCCAGCGGCACCGCAATGATCAGCGCCAACAGCGAAGAGACAAGGGTTCCGTAAATGAAGGGCAACGCCCCAAATTGTTCATTCACCGGATCCCAGTCGCGCCCGGCAAAGAATTTAAATCCAAAGGCGTGCCACGAAGGCCCAGAGCGTAACACCAGTTGGTAGACGATCAGAACCAGGGTTCCCAGCACCGCCAATCCGCACAGAAGCATCGCGAATTTGAAGATCTGGTCGCCGGTTTCGCCCCTTGCCCCAAGCGACTGCGCGGCCTGTTTCGCCACCGGAGAAGTACCGATAACTTTTTTCGCTTCAACGGGTTGCGGAGAAGGCATATCGGGTCGAAGTCGGGCGGGTAAAGCCATTCCGCTTAACGGTAGCAGAATTCTGTTAACAGGATGTTAAAATCCTTTAAGCTTTTGCCATTGCCTTTTCACAGATAAGCCTGTATTTTCTTCTACCAATTCGGTTTCGTATGCCCATCGATCCAAAGCGCTACCGCGCGGTTTTTCAGAAGCTTGAACGGGACCTCGTCAAGCTCTCCTCGAAACCTCAAGCGCAAAGTGTGCACCGCTTCCGCACCGGCACGCGGAGACTCCAGATTCTGCTCGGCGACCTTGCTCCCAAACTCGATCGCAATGAGAGAAAACTTCTCAACCTGCTAGGCCGAATCCGCAAGCGTGCCGGAAAGGTTCGTGATCTTGATGTCCAATCCGCCGCCCTGCGCAGTTTAAAAGTTCCCCGCGAGCCCCGCCGCAAGACGCAACTGGTGAATCAATTGATCGAACTCCGGGCCCAGCAGGAGAAGAAACTCCGCAAGACCGTCGACGGCGCCACCATCCGCGAAGTGCGCAAGCGCCTGAAGCGCGCCGCCAAACGCTTCCAACCCGAAGCCAGCCGCGATCCGTTGGCGGTCGCCCGCGGCATGTTGCAGCGCCTCGAGCGTGCCTCCCAACCGCTCAGCGAAGCCGTGCTCCACCAATACCGCATTCTCAGCAAACGGGCCCGCTACGCGGCCGAATTTGCCACCCCCTCCCCCGCAGCCGATCGCTTCATCGCTGAAATCAAACGTATCCAGGATGCTTCTGGCGATTGGCACGATTGGCTCACCCTTACCCAAACCGCGAATCAGCGCCTCGGCGACGTGCGCGAGTCCCCCCTGGTCGCCGAACTCCACAACGTGACCGGAGCAAAATATCGTCACGCCGTCGCCGTTCTCTCACAAATGCAAGGCCAACGGGAACCGGAATCCCATCGTCCCGTCAAGTCTTCCTCTCTAGCGCCGCTGGACGCAAGCCGCAAGCCGGCATCAGCGGCCTGATCGCCGGAAACCTGATCGCCGGAAGACAAGTGTGCCTGCCAAATCGAGCACTGCTGATGACTCACCCTCGTTCGGCATGTAAACTATTTCCCTCTCGCTCATGCCGACCTTTGCCGCGGTTGATATCGGTTCCAACTCAGTTCGTCTGAAGATTGCACGCCTCATTCGCGGCCATCTTCGCCAGGTTCACGAGGACCGCGAAGTCACTCGCCTGGGGGAAGGCGTCTTCCGCTCCGGCTTTCTCACTCCCGAGTCGATGGCCGAAACTGTCAAGGTCTTGCGCCGTTTTCATCGCGCTACTCAACAAGTCGTCACCGATCCCGTCCGCGTGGTTGCCACCAGTGCTCTGCGCGATGCACGCAACTCGCAAGCCTTTCTCGAGTGGGTGCGCTCCGCTACCGGATGGACCGTCGAAATCATCTCCGGCCTGGAGGAAGCTCGCCTCATTCACCTCGGCCTCGTCTCCAACCTGCGCTCGGACAGCTCGCCCACCTTGATGATGGACCTCGGCGGCGGAAGCTGCGAACTTACCGTCTCCGCTCGCGGTCACATTCGCGAAACCGTGAGCCTTCCCCTCGGCGCCGTCCGTCTCACCGACGAATTCTTGCGCCACGATCCACCCCGCAAGGGCGAACTCAAACGCCTGCAAGGCTTCATCGCCCGCGAAGTCAACCGCATCGCATCTCGTGTGATTACGGCGAAAGTGAACAATGTAATTGCCACGTCCGGAACCGCTGACGCTCTCGCCACCGCCGCCGCCAATCTGCGCAAAAATGGCAGCCGGCAGCGCCTCGTCGTCTCCCGTGTCGAAATGACGCGCCTGGCCAAACGCCTGGCTCGCCTCCCCGTGGACGAGCGCAGAAAAATTCAAGGCATCGGCCTCCGCCGCGCGGAAATCGTCGTCGCCGGAGCCATGGTCTATCACGAACTCCTTGACCGCCTTCATCTCAAAGGTTTTCGTTATTCCCCGCTAGGCCTGCGCGACGGCCTGCTGGCGCAGATGGCGGCCGAGCATGACCGCAGCACGCGCTCCGGAAGACAGATCGAATCCGAACGCTGGGAATCCATCACCAAGGCGGTCGCTCACTACGGTGTAGACATGAAGCATGCCCTCGATGTGCGCGAGTCGGCCATGTTTTTATTCTCGGCCCTGCGTTCGGTGCACGGACTCGAGCCCGAATTCCGCGAGTGGCTCGCCGCGGCTGCCATGCTCTACGAGGTAGGAGACTACGTCAACCGCAATGGCCACCACCGCCACACGTATTACATCATTTCGAATTCGGAAATTCTTGGCTATACCCCTCAGCAGCGCCGCCTGATCGCCGCCATCGCTCGCTATTTAGGAAAATCCCGCCCCACCTTGGACGAACCTGCCATGAAAGCTCTCGATCCCGCCGAACGCCTGGGAGTGCAGAAAGCGATCATGCTTCTGCGGTTGGCGCGCGCGCTGAATTTAGGCCGCAGCCGCGCTGTGCAGAAAGTTCGCGCAACTCAAAAAGGCGCAGCCGTACATCTCACACTGGTGCCCCGCCGCCGCATGGGAGTGGATTTGGAACTCTGGGCCATCGAGAAGGACGCCCCTTATTTTCGTGAAGTATTCGGCCGCGAGCTTTCCACCGCCGCCGTATAGAGAGTCCGCAGCGCCTTCGGCGTCAAACACCATTGCAGCGTTCCGGAAGTCCGCCGCATATCGACTCGCGCCACCGCGCCCTTCTTCAATTCCACCGAAGCCTCGCATCCGGATTCACTGATCACCGCGCCGAGAAACTGGCTGAGGTTGGGATTATGTCCCACCACCATGATCGATTCCTGACCCGCATATTTCTCCAGCAGCTTGCGAAAATCCGCAAGCGCCGCTCCCGGCCGCAATCCCGCATCGATCTGCAGCTTGCCCTCATACCCCATCTCATTGCCCACCAGCGATGCCGTCTGCGTGCAGCGCTTCAGCGGGCTGGAAATAATCACATCTACTTGCGCCTCGATCGCCGCCAGCGCCCGTCCCACATACCCGCACTGCTCAATGCCTTCCTTGTCGAGCGCGCGTTTCTCGTCCTTCTTCGGATTCAGAAGATGTTCCCCGGCACTGGCGTGACGCAGAAAATAAATAATCATTGCGGATTATCGTTCCCTTTCCACCGGAGCCCTGCGCTTCCTCGCCGGAACCAACGGAGGAGCCTGGTTTGCCTGTTTTCCTTCTGCCAAGCCAATCAAATAATCCTGTGCGCTGAATACTGCCGCGCCCGTCGGCGCCTTACGATTCCTTTTCCCGTGCATCGGCTGCCATGCCCGGATGTAAGTCTCATCCCGTAGCAAAATGCGCGCTTTCCGGTTATCCGCCAGCAAAGAATCGAGAATTTCCCGTCGCACCCTTTCGCGAATGAATTCATCGCGCAGCGGCACCAGCACTTCCACGCGCTCATACAAATTCCGCGGCATCCAGTCGGCGCTGCCAATATAAATTTCTTCCTCGCCTCCATTGCCGAAGTAATAAATCCGGCTGTGCTCTAGAAATCGCCCCACAATGCTCCGCACCTTGATCCGGTCGCTCAGCCCGCGCACCCCCGGCCGCAGCGCGCAAATTCCCCGCACAATCAAATCGATCTCCACTCCCGCCTGCGACGCCCGGTACAACGCCTGGATCACATTTTTGTCGAGCAGCGCATTCATCTTGGCGATAATCCGCCCAGTCCCCCCCTGCCGCGCATGTTCCGCCTCGCGATCGATTAGAGCAATCGTTTTCTCCGCCAAATCGAGCGGCGCTACCAGCAGCGGATCGTAGCTCGGATTCTCCGCATACGCGGTCAGAAAACTAAACACATCGTGCACCGCCCGCGTAATCTCCGGATTCGCCGTGAATAAACTCAAGTCGGTATAAATCCGCGCCGTGGTCGCGTTGTAGTTTCCAGTCCCAATATGCGCGTAACTGCGCACCCCATCCGGATCGCGCCGCACCAGCAGCGACAACTTGCAATGCGTCTTCAACCCCACCAGGCCGTGAAACACCTGCACTCCCGCGTCTTCCATGTCGCGCGCCCAGCGAATGTTATGCGCTTCGTCGAATCGCGCCTTCAACTCCACCACCGCCGTCACTTCCTTCAGAGGTGCCGCTTCAATCAGCGATGGAACAATCGACGAGTGCTCGTTCGTCCGGTACAACGTTTGTTTGATCGAAAGCACCTGTTCATCGCGCGCCGCCGACTCGATGAATGCAATCACAGCGTCATACGAATCGTAAGGATGGTGCAGCAATACGTCGTGCCGCCTCAACTCCTCGAACAAATTCTGCGACTTCGCGGTCAGCCGCAGCTCCCGCGGAACAAACGGGCGGTACTTCAAATCCGGCCGCGCCGTCTGCTCGTAAACATTAAACAGCCGCGAAAGATTCACCGGACCATTCACCGGAAATACCTGCCATGGGTCGAGCTCAAAAACGCTCCGCAACCGCTCGATGATTTCCGGATCGGCATCGCCCTCAATTTCCATGCGCACCGCGTCGCCTTTGCGGCGATTGTGCAACTCCGCGCGCACCGACTCCAAAAGATTCCGCGCTTCTTCTTCCTGCAAATACAAATTGCTGTTGCGCGTCACCCGGAATGGCGCTGCCGCGACAATGTCGTAGCCGTGATACATGTTCTGCGCGTGGTGGGCTACCAGGTCGGCGAGAAAAATAAAATCCGTCGTATTGTCAGACGGCAGTCTTACCAGCCGCGGCAAACTTCGCGGAACCGAGACCACTCCCGTATAAGTCAGCGCCGAACGCCGCCGCCGTCGCAACAGCAGCCCCAGACACAACGCCTTGTTAATTACCCGCGGAAACGGATGCGCAGGATCGACCGTCACCGGCGTCAACAGCGGGTCCAATTCTTTCTCGCAGTACTCGTCCACGAACCGCCGCGCCTCGGCGTCCAACTCATGCATGGCGAGCACTCGAATCCCGTTCTCCGCCATCGCCGGGCGCAGCGCGTTCCAGCATTCATACTGTCCATTCACAAACTTGTGCGTCAGCCGCGCCAGCACATCCCGCCTCGCCGTCAGCGTCAGCCCGTCCGGCCCCGCCTCGTTGTAACCATCCTCGATCTGCTGCATCATGGCGGCGACGCGAATCTCGAAGAATTCGTCCAGATTGCTGGCCGAGATGGCGAGAAACTTCAGCCGCTCCAGCAGCGGATTGCCCGCGTCCTCGGCCTCCTCGAGCACACGCTCGTTGAATGCCAGCCACGAAGTATCGCGGTTGAGGTAGTACTCAGGATTTTCCAGCGAGAGGCGAGCCATGACTTGCAGTCTGCAATTCCTGCGATTTTCTTTTAACTGGGTTCTATAGCCGATTCAAACCGAGGGCCAACCACCAAACCAGTATAAAACATCCAGCCCCCTAGGGCGGAGGAGGCCGGATCAAGCCAGGCAATGGGACAATCGACAACTAACTGAAAACCCAAGGTAGACCAGTAACGGACCGAAGTGAAGAGTCGTTCCATCGAGGACCCTTCGGGCGTCACGCACTGTCCTGCGCCGCCACGCTTGCAGTCAGCCACAAAATCACACACCACTTCCACACATACTTCATCACTCTTTTTTTTTTAAACTAAGTGTGACAATTTTCCGGGACTATCGGACCTGCTTGATTGCCTCTTTTTCCTTTTGGACAACACCCTCGGGCAGGGGAGCGTAGGAAAGCGCCGCCGTCATCTTTTGCCCATCCGTCACCATCCAATTAAGAAAATCCGCCAGGATTTTGCCATGCGCCGCATCTTTCGATTGCGCCGGAATCAGCAGCCAGGTAAAACTCGAAATCGGATAAGCATCCTTACCCGGCGCATTCGTGATGGAGACGCGAAAGTCCGCCGGCATCTTGGGCGCCGAGGCCGCAGCCGCGGTCACGCTCTCCAAAGAAGCTTTTACGAAGTTTCCGGCCGCATTTTTCACGCTGCCGTAGGTGATGCTGTTTTGCACCGCGTAGATCAACTCCACGTATCCAATTGAGCCCTGCAATTGCCGTATCGACCCGGCCACTCCCTCATTCCCTTTTCCGCCCAGCCCGATCGGCCACTTCACTGACGTCCCTTTCCCCGCCTGGCTCTGCCACTCCGGGCTGATCTTCGACAAGTAGTCCGTCCAGATGTAAGTGGTCCCACTCCCGTCCGACCGGTGCACCACGATGATGTCCTTATCCGGCAGGTTCACTCCGGGATTCACGCTCGCGATCGCCTTGTCATTCCACTTCGTTATCTTGCCCAGGAAAATTCCCGCCAGCGCCTCCGGCGTAAACTTCAGCTCCGCGCTCACTCCCGGAATGTTGTAGGCCGGAACGTCTGCTCCCAATACCGTCGGCATGTGCAGAATCTTCGTCTTCGCTTCCTTCAGCATGTCGTCGGTCATCGGACCATCGCTGGCGCCGAAATCCACCGTGCCATTGATCACTTGGCGGATTCCGCCGCCGCTGCCGATCGATTGGTAATTGATTTGAATCTCAGGATGCAGCTTGTGATACTCGCTGAACCACTTGGAATACATGGGATAAGGGAACGTCGCGCCAGCTCCGTTCAGCGTGGTCTGAGCCACGGCGGGCAACGCCAATAGGGCACACACCAACAGCAGCACAGTTCTTCGCATCGATGATTTCTCCTTGATATAGATTCTTTGGTTCTAACGACGCTATGTTACAAGACCATGACAAACCAGTGAATTTCTGATGAAAGGGCCGGCGGCACGGACGGGAAAGGAATGAACCAACAACTTGACTCACAAAATTACTGGAGACGAAGCTGTTGAAGCCGAGGCTTCAGCGTTCGAAGTAGGAGACATCTGAAAGTCCGGCACGGGGGTGCCGGGAACGAGCGCGCTAAAACTGGGGTCAAAGCACGCAGTCAATGCGCGATCTGCAGCCTGGCAATCTCCCGCGGAAAAAGCGTATTTCCAGGAAACTGATTACGCAACGCCGATAACAATTCCAGCGCGCCCGCCTTATTCCTGTCGCGGACATACGCAATCGCCAGCAGAATTCGCGCAAATGGCGCAAGGTAGTGCCCGTGCGCTGCCGTCAATTGCAAATCCGCAATCCCGCCTTGTTTGTCGCCGGGTAAACCCCCCATCTTCATCAACCAGCGCACCGGTGTCGACATGCTTCCAATAATGTATTTGCTGAATCCCGTCGCCACCTGCGCGTCATAACAATTCGAACAAATAGCCAGCAATTGCTGCGCCCAAGTGGATGCCTCTTTGGTGTAATGCAGCGAAGCCAAATTCTTTTTTTCAATCAAAGCGGCATAATCCGCCTGCAAGCCCGACGACAGCGTTAACGCGAATAACGCATCCTGATCTTTACCGTTCCGATTCAATCGAAGATGAGCCAGCGCCTCCGCCCGGTCGATCGCCGCCTCAAAATGATCGTGCAACACCGGATCCGGGCTCAACTTCGCCCGCGCCGTAAAGGATTCGTCGTTGTCGTAGAACTGCCCTTCTAGCACGCCTAAACGGTTAAACTCCGAGAAAAGATATCCCGCCGCTTCACTCACCGGCCCCACCGGATCGTCCGGATGCTCAACCTGCCACGACGAAAAATCTTTCTGCGCTCCGCTAAAATCCAGGTTGTATAGCCCGAGAAACCCCCGGTCCAGCGCCGTGCTCGGCGGCACGTCAGGCCCCGCCGCCCTCGCATCTGCGCTCAGTGAACAGCTTGCCCACAAGGCTGCTACCATACCGAAGGCTAACGCATCTCGGAATTGCTTCACGGCTTTCATGATCATCGCATCTAGTCCACTCATTATCGTGTGTTTTCGCAGAAAAGCAAGATTACCTTTTGTGCTTCTTTCTTCGATGCCATTCATCCACTATGCGGCCAGCCAATTCTCATCGCCTTTTCGCATGCGAGGCGCTGCCTTCTCCAGGTCGCATCTATATTCGGTTAAGGCCCCTTCGGACAAGAACTCATGATCGACTCTCTTCACGCGCCCGGCTGGCCCGGCATTCCCCCGCGCTGGACCTCCAGCGCCAAAACCGGCGCTGGCACAGCCTTGAACCAGCACAGTAAGGTCTGGTTCACCATTAGTCACGGCATCCTGAACGAAGTCTATTTTCCTCGGGTCGATCAGGCCTGCACCCGTGACCTCGGTTTCCTCGTCACCAACGGAAGCGACTTCTTCTCCGAAGAAAAGCGCCACTGTACCTTCGAAAACAAGCCCTTCGAACCCGGCATCCCCGCCTTCGAACTTGTCAATACCGAAATCAACGGCCGCTACCGCATTCATAAGGAAATTCTCACCGACCCCTACCGTAACGTTGTTCTGCAAAAAATTCGGTTCGAGCCTCTGCAAGGTCAACCCTCCGACTACCGCTTGTACGCCCTGCTCTCGCCCCACCTCGCCAACTGCGGCAACGGCAACACCGGCTGGGTCGGAGACTACAAAGGCGTCCCTATGTTCCTCGCCAACCACAACGGCACCGCCCTCGCTCTGGCCTGTTCCGTCCCATGGAAAAAAATGTCCGTCGGATTCGTCGGCGCCTCCGACGGATGGCAGGACCTCTCTCAGCACTTCCAAATGCAGTGGGAATATCAACGCGCCGAAAATGGCAATATCGCGTGCACTGGGGAAATCGACCTGGCCGCTTGCAACGGCGAATTCATCCTCGCCCTCGGCTTCGGCGCCATCGTCACCGAAGCCGGCCAGCAAGTCCGCTCCACCTTATTCGAAGACTATGACGACCTTCGCCACCACTACGTCTTCCACTGGAGAAACTGGCAGAATACATTGATCAAGCTCGATGAACCGAAGCGCGAGCTCGATCTTTACCGCTCCTCCACCGCCGTCCTCCGCACTCACGAGTCCAAGGACTTTCTCGGCGGCATCATCGCCAGCCTTTCCATCCCCTGGGGCTTCAGCAAAGGCGACGAGGATCTCGGTGGATATCACCTGATCTGGCCCCGCGACCTCGTCGAGACGGCCGGAGCTTTGCTCGCCGCTGGCGCGGTCACCGACGCCGTAAGAGTTCTCCGTTATCTCGAAGCCACGCAGGAAGCCGCCGGCAACTGGGCGCAAAATCTCTGGCTCGACGGCCGTCCTTATTGGGGCGGCGTCCAAATGGACGAAACCGCTTTCCCCATCCTTCTGCTCGATCTCCTGCGCCGAGAAGCACCCAAAGAATTAGGCAAGCTCGACCGCTGGTGGCCGATGGTGCGCAAGGCTGCCAGTTTCATCGTGCGCAATGGCCCGGTCACTCAGCAAGACCGCTGGGAAGAAGATGGGGGATATTCTCCCTTCACTCTGGCCGCGGAAATCTCCGCGCTTCTCGCCGCCGCCGATACCGCCGACCTCACCGGCCACTCCGACGCCGCCTCCACTCTTCGCGATGTCGCCGATGCCTGGAACGACAGCATCGAGCGTTGGGTTTACGCCACCGGCGGCGATCTCGCCGAACAGATCGGCGTCGAAGGCTACTACGTTCGCATCTCTCCGCCCATTACCGACGCCGCCGCCTCTCCCACGCAAGGCTTCGTTCCCATCAAAAACCGTCCTCCCGGTGAAGGCATGGAGCGCGCCTTTCGCATCGTCAGTCCCGATTCGCTCGCTCTCGTCCGCTTCGGATTGCGAGCTCCCGACGATCCCCGCATTCTGAACACCATCCGCGTCATCGACGAAATGTTAAAAGTTCAGCTGCCGCAGGGCCCGTGCTGGTACCGCTACAACGGCGATGGATACGGCGAGCACAAAGACGGCTCTCCCTTCGACGGCACCGGCATCGGCCGCCCCTGGCCGCTGCTCGCCGGAGAGCGCGCTCACTACGAACTCGCCGCCGGACGTCCCAAAAACGCCGAAGCCTTACTCACGATGATGGAGAACTGCACCGTCGGCCACAGCCGCCTGCTTCCCGAACAAGTCTGGGACGATAACGATATTCCCGCCCTCGAACTCTTCCGCGGCAAGCCGTCCGGTTCGGCTTGTCCACTGGTCTGGGCGCATTCCGAATACATCAAGCTCCGCCGCTCTCTGCGCGACGGCAAAGTCTTCGACCAGGCTCCGCAAACCGTTCAACGCTATCAAGTTGAGAAACCCACCCGACAAATCTTCGGCTGGCGATTCAATAACAAAACTCGTTCCGTCCCCAGAAACAAGACGCTACGTCTCGTAATTTTGACGCCCGCAGTCGTCCACTGGAGTTTTGACGGCTGGAAAACTTCTCAAGATACGAACACCCGCGACACCGGCCTCGGCACCTACATCCTCGACCTGCCCACCGCATCGCTCCCGGCCAGTACCCAAGTCGTATTCACCTTCTATTGGCCGCAAGAAAATCGCTGGGAAGGCACGAACTACACCGTAGTTGTGGAGTAATAAAATGTTTGCGCATGCGGTGATTTGTCATCCTGAGGAAGCGGAGTCGCTCGCAATCGCGAGCGACTCCCGACGAAGGACCTTTGCAACTTGTTTTTTCTCACGACAGACCAGAGCGGGAGGGCAAACAACACTTACCCGCAACGAAAAGAAGCCGGAGATTGTATGGAGCAAGAGCTCTACGCTTCCGCCACACTCGAATAGATAATCTCGACCACCGTACAATCGTCGTTCAACGGATTCCCCGCGCAAAACTCCGACACCGCCGAAAAAATTCCCTCCAGCGTCGGAGCCTTGGCCGCGGCCGCCTCCAGGCGGAAATCCTCAAAGAAATCGCCCATCGAGTTCTCCGCTTCGGTCACGCCATCGGTCACTAGAATGAATCGATCCCCCGAATTCAGCTGGCAGCGCGCGCTCTCAAACGTCGCGTCCGCCAGCAATCCCACCGGAACGTTTCCGTGCGGAGGCCGCATCACTTCGCCGCGGCAAACCAGCAGCGGCTGGACATGCCCGCAATTCACATATTCCAAATCCCCGTCGCGCCGCAACCGCGCCAGCAAAACGGTCGCATATTTCTCGCCCACCAGCTTTTCCGTAAAGAAGCGGTTCACCGCATGCACTACATCCAGCAACGGCATTCCAGAACTCAGATGCGAATAAATCATGCCCTGCAAAGTGGACGCCAGCAGCGCCGCTGACACTCCCTTTCCACTGACGTCGGCCAGCACCACCGCGAGCCCTTCTTTCGTATTCACTGCGTCGAAAAAATCTCCCCCAATTTCCTTACAGGAAAGATTCTTCCCTCGCAACTTCGCGAACGGCACCTCCGGAATCTTTACCTGCATCAGCCGCTGCTGAATGCTCGCCGCAATCGTCAACTCCTGCTGGTACCGTCTCGATTCTTCCTCCGCTTGCACCAACCGCGCGTTCTCGATCAGCGACGCCGCTTCTGTCGCGATCGCCCGCAGGATGTCATGGCCTACTCCGGAGAATTCCCGCGACGCAAAACGCGAGTCCACATACAAAACTCCCGTAACTTCCGAAGCCGCATTCGCTCCTGGCGCGGGCGTCGCCTGCTCGCGCGTGGCCTGCACCTGGCGCTTGCGCAGCGGAATGCAAATCACCGTCCGCAAATCGTAAGCCACAATACTTTGCCGCTCCGCCATATCCGCCGAACTTCCGGTATCCGTCCGCAAAAATTCCGAATTTGACCGCAACGACTCATCCAGCGCGGAATGCGAAATCGTCTTATCGTCCAGCAGCGACTCTCCCTTACTGTTTCGTCCCGCCGCCAGCCGCAGGTTTCCCTCGTCGTCTTTCATGAAGACATAACCGCGCTCGGCCCGCGTCAACCGCAGCGTAACCTCCAGCATCGTCATCAAAATTTCGTCCAGCACGCCCGCCGTATTCAACTTGCGCGCCGCTTCCAGAAACAACGTCAACTTTTCCAGATCGGTCGCTTCCTGCGAAATTTGTATTCCCGAAATCTGGCTCAGAAATTCCCGCGCCGTATTCGATGTTCCATGCGCCGGATTGAAAATCGCATACGTCGAATCCCGCGCCCCAAATTCCAGCCGGTCGTTGCGCTCCAGCTTTTGCCGCTGCACCCGCTCACCATTGATGAACGTCCCGTGCTTGCTGCTCTGATCGATCAGAAAAAACCCTTCTTCTTCCAGCACAATCAGAGCGTGGTCGCGCGACACTCGCGGGTCGGCGATCACCAGATCCTTGTCTACCTTCCGCCCCACGCTGAACGGAGTTCGATTGAGCACAATATTCTTCTGTTCATTCCCCTGCACCAGCACCAGAGCCGGAAATACCCCCGACCCCGAAGACTGCGGCCGCCCTATCGCATTAAGCACCATGAGTTTTTCGCGCAATCGAACCACAGGATGTCCCACTCTTGTAGCGTCTTTTTCTGACAGGGGTGGGATTGCCAAAAAGCCAACCAACAAGAATACCGATAAGAATAATGACAGGAATCCGCCCCCTACGGGAAGAGTCTTTCGTCAGCATCCGCTCACACCACCAGCGACCAGCCCAAAAACATCCACAACAACCCCAGATTCATTATTAGAAAAGCCCCGCAAATCATTCCCCATCTCGTCCCCAAGCCAACTCTTTCAAGCACGCGTGCCATTCCCACAAACGCAGGAAAGATAAACAACTGATACCGCATCATGCTCTGCAGCGGCGGCATCGTCTCCTTGCACAGCAAAACAAAAATCGCCGCCAGAGAAAAAAGAGCGTACTCGATCTTAAGCCGGCTCATGCCGGCAAGCACGCCAACAAGAATGACGGCCATCACATTCAACAGCAAGATTGCATCCGGCGCCCGAACCAACTCGCGCACGCTTAACCACAAAGTCCTCCAAGGCGCCGACGCGACCGTCCGCCAATATTGCGCGTACACCGTCGATAGCTCCGCTTGACCGGTCCAGTGCAAATATCCCAGATACACCGCCACTACTGCCAGGATCACCAGCACCACGAGTGAAGTCGGCCTTCTTTGACGAAGCCCCATCACAAGCAGTGGCACCACCACCACTCCGCCGATAGCCTTGGTTAACGCTGCCGCAACTCCCAGCACCGCCGCGCAAACCCACCGTTCCCGCCGCCCCATCCACAAACACCAAATCGTCAACGCCGCTAACAGCGACTCCGGATAGCCCGCAAAGAAAATAAACCCCGCCGGCCAGCAAGCGCTCAGCCACACGCTCCGCCGCCCTAACCCTGGCACATCCTCAACAATCAGCAATTCCTGCAAGCCCCAAAACAAAAAGAATGCAGCCAGCGTTGAGATCAACAAAGCCGCCGCCATCGGTGGAACCAGCGCGCTCATTAGCCTGATGAGACCGGGATAAAGAGGAAAGAAAACCACCGCATCCGGCCGGTCATAACCGCGCGCGGCAATATGCAGGTACCATAGCGTATCGAACCGATTCCAGACTCCAAGCAGCAAGTATTTCCAACTATGGTCAGGCGCCGGCAGGTTTTCGGTGAGCGCGTTCGAATGAACCAGCCGCCAATTCACCGGCTGAATCCAGGCCGCGACAGCCGCAAACAGTGAGTAGCCCAGACGCAGCGACAAAGCCAGCTTCAGCGCAAGTTGCCACGATTCTCGCCCCGGCTCACGCTTGCTCTGCTGCATAGCCCTCGAATCCGCCGTCTCCTCAATCCGAATTGGCAAACTGGACCTCTCTGACTGACCGTGCTCTTCCCTGCACGTAAAAGAAGATCAGCGCGAAACCAAAGACCGGCACCGCGAAAGTAGCAAAGAACGGCCAGTTCCAATCCTCCAGCGCCCGCTCCCGCGACACCAGAAAATAAACGCAGCACAGCGCGGTGCTTGCAATCCACTGCCACGCTAAAGCGAATGCGCCGATCAGATATCCATAGCGCAATCCTCTGGAGTGCGCCCATACAACCCTCCACTCGCGCGCCAGCAGCAAAACCGCCGGCAACAAAAGAATCTGGTTATAAGGCGCATACATCGGCACCACTAACACCGTCAACGCCAACGCCAGCGCCGTAGCCTCGCTGAATCCCGCTGCTTCCGCCCGTTCCCGCCGCAACCTCCACAGCACCGGTCCACATGCAATCACGGCAATGGCGCCCAGGATTTGTCCGCCCACACGCGCCGCGCCACCGCTCGCAGCTGAACCCAAAACCTGACCCAAAATAACTTCCAGCACGGACTGGCTTTGCGTATACCGCCGATATTGCACCAGCGCATCCGCAAACATCCACCACCACCCTGGCAAAATGATCTCCGCGCCCACCAGCAACAGCGCCATCACTAATCCAAACCCAAACACCAAGCGTCGCCGGGCCCGCCAGTCACTCACCGCCCACAAAAGCAACCATGCCACCAAAGGCCACGTCAGTTGCGGCTTGATCGTCGCCAGCGCCAGCAGCACTCCGCCAAAAAAAAGAAATCCGCTGCACACGCAAGCGACCGCTCCCGCGACCAGGCCCGCCACCAACAAACTCAACTGCTGCAGCTTGATTCCCTGCACTGCCGCAAAACTTCCCAGCGTCAGCACGACGGCAATAACCACGCCACTCGCTGCCAAGCGCCAACGTAAAACTCGCAGCCATAACCACACACTCGCCGCCGTCAACAAAACCAGAAACCAGTAAAACGCTTTCAGCACCACCGGAAAGGGCAACCCCACCAGCGGCGCCAATAAAAACACCACATACACCGGATAAGCGAAGCTCTGCTGGTCTTTCGGATCATTCGGCCGCGCCGCATCCAACCGCCGCCCGTAATAGCCTTCCTGAATTTCCAGTGCGATTTCTCGGCTGTAAGGATTCCGCCCACGCAACAAAAGCTCCCGCGCCCCCAACCACCGCGGATAAAGGTCGGAAAGATTTCCCCTGGGAATCTGCCGCGCTTCCGCATCGGCGACCTGGTGCGCGCGCAAAACGCCAATCACATAGAACCACATGCTCGCCGCGGCTAACGCGGCCAGCACCATCGCTACAGCCGATTCCCCGCGTTTACTCAATGCTTGCCAAGCGCGCCATCTTCGTCAGTCCCCTTACCGGCCCTCCCATGTTACAACTGGTGGGCAATCGCGATGCGCAACCGAATCATAATCTCCGTTCTCATCGGGCTCGCCTCCGGCACCTTCTCCTGCTTCCTGATCACTCGTCTTCATCAGAACGCGGGAGACTTCACTTGGGCCCTTCACCTGGCGCAACGCCTCGTCGCTCATCAAAACCCTTACGATACTCCCCTCGAGCAATATCCCCTGCCCGCCGCCTTTCCCGCATTCCCTTTATTGCCCCTGCGCCCGGAAGTCGCCGCTGGCATCTTCTACGGACTAAGTTCATCTCTCCTGGCGCTCGGCCTCACCCGAAAAAATTATTCTCGCCTCCGCATCTTTCTCGCCTACCCGTTCTGGGCCGGACTGCTCACTGCGCAATGGTCCACGCTCATCACCGCCAGCGCATTTTTCCCCACCTTGCTTCCCGCAACCATGATGAAGCCCCAAGTCGGATTGCCGGTCTTCCTCACCCGCCTCAGCCGCCGCGGCCTGCTAGCCTGCATCCTTGTCGGCGCGCTGAGTCTGCTGATCCTGCCCCAATGGCCATTGTTATGGCTCGGACAAACTCATAACTACGAACACTTCATCCCTTTATTCGTCTTCCCGGGACCTCTTCTCTTACTCGCACTCTTCCGCTACCGCGACCGCGATGCCTGGCTGCTCCTGCTCGCCGCCATCATGCCACAGCGCTGGTTCTTCGACGCCTTCATCCTCTGGCTGATCCCCAAATCGCGACGCCAAATTCTTTTCACTATTCCCCTCAGCTGGGGTGCAGGAATCTACCGCTGGTTCCATCAGCCCGCAAACTTCACTGAAGTCGGACGCGTCGCCGTTATCTTCCTTTATCTGCCCATGCTGGCCGTCGTGCTTCTCCGTTCCCAAACCTCGATCGATTCAACCACGGCCTCTTCATGATCTCGGCGCTCACCACAAAACACACATTCCTCGCTGTGCTGTTCCTCGGCCTCTTCGCCATAACGGCTGGCAACGTCACTGATCCCGACGTCTGGTGGCACCTGAAAACCGGCGAGTATATCGCCGAACATAAGACCGTTCCCCGCACCGATCCCTTTTCCTACACGCGTGCCGGCCAACCCTGGGTCGCGCACGAGTGGCTCACCGAACTCGGCATGTACGAACTCCAACGCATAGCGGGATTTGCCAGCCTCATCCTGATCTTCGCCGCCTTCCTCACTACCGCATTTTTCCTGCTTTACCTGCGCTGCGGCCGATCCACCTATCTCGCCGGCATCGCCACTCTCGGCGCCGCCTGGGCCACTGCCCCCATCTGGGGCGTGCGCCCGCAAGTTCTTTCGCTTTTGCTCACCAGTCTCTGGCTGCTGATCCTCGAGCGTTCCGAGCGCACTCCAAACCTCCTCTGGTGGACTCTTCCACTCACCGTTCTATGGGTCAACCTCCACGCCGGATTCGCCCTCGGACTCGTCCTCTCAGCCTTATTCCTCGCAGCAGACGTTTTCGAAACACGCGTAAAACGTATCACCCCCGACAATGCGCACAAGCGCACCTTCGCCCTCGTGCTCGTTCTCGATCTCCTACTCGTCCCTCTAAATCCCAACGGCCTGCGCATGTTTTCCTATCCCATCGAAACCCTGCGCTCCCCCGCCATGCAGAACTACATTGCGGAATGGGCTTCCCCCAATTTCCATCGCCCGGAGTACTGGCCATTCCTGATAATTATCCTCTCCACCTTCGTCACTCTGAGTTGCTCGCGCGAGTCGCTACGCTCGCGCGACCTCCTGCTTTTAGCAGTCAGCCTCTTCGCCAGCCTCGGGTCCATCCGCATGATCCCTCTTTTCGTCCTGATTGCGAGCCCGATCATTGCGAAGCGTCTCGGGACCTGGCCTCGCATTCTTCACCCCCCGCAACACTCGCCATTTCGCGCAACATTCAACGCCGCAATCATCCTGTCCATGGCGATCTTCGCGAGCGTCCGCATCGCCAGCGTAATCCATAACCAGCCTGAGGCCGAGACCCACGATTTTCCCTCCCGCGCCGTTGCCTTCCTTCGGCAACATCCGCCTGCCGGCCCCATCTTCAACCACTATGACTGGGGCGGCTACCTCATCTGGAAACTCCCTTTTACCCGAGTCTTCATCGACGGCCGCGCCGATGTCTACGGCGAGACCCTACTCCACGATTTCGCCGACGTTTATCAATTTAAATCCTCCTGCCTGCAAATCCTCCAGCGCTGGCATATCCAAACAATAATCGTCCCCCCGGACTCCGCCCTCGCCGCAGGCTTGCAAAGCGCCCCCGGCTGGACGGTTTCCTATCGGGACTCTCAAGCGGTCATCCTGACCAAGCGCCAATAAATCCAGGCCAAGGGACTGTCCGGGCATAGCCGGACGTGTCCTCGAAGCAAGATTTTCAGCACGCCATCCAACCCTCCCCACGTTACCCTGGGTATGCAATTAATTACAGATGTTGGCTACTTTGCAGGGTATTATGGTTTATATTCTTGACAATCCTCCGCAGAACAATGCTAGCAACCGGTACTGTTTCCCGGAGGCCGAGTCGTTCTTTGTGCGCGTGCTGTACCCAGTAAATAGAATTTGTCTTACCCATCTTTCAGGAGGCAACACTATGCACCATCTGTACAAACTCTGGCGCGACGACGAAGGACAGGACATTGCGGAATACGCCGTGATGCTCGCTGTCATTCTGGTCATCGTTGTCGGCACCATTCGGCTCATTGGCTCGAACGCCAATAATGTGTTCTCGAACGTAGCCAGTTCGATCCAGTAGGATTCTGCCGTGGCGCGGCAGGGTGAGCCTCACCGGTACGGCGCGTCTTTCTACAGCGCCGTTGTTCCCGGTGCTTCTCTCCAATGCGCGTATTATTGTCCCTGCTTGTATTAGCGGAGTGTTATGAACCGTTCGCGTTTGTTGATGATCGGGGCGGTGGCTTTAGCCCTGGGCGCTTTCGTCAGCCTGTTCGTATACAAGAATCTGCAGGGTAGAAGCTCGTCCAGCGGGGAGCCCGGCGTCGATGTCATTGTGGCTTCCAACGATATTCAGGTCGGAGCCAGAATCGAAGAGCATGATGTCCGCACCGTCAAGTATCCCGCCTCGGCCTTGCCCGCTGGAACCTACAGCGCCCGCTCGAAAGTGATGGGCCGCGGCGTGATTCTTCCCATCGCCAAAGGCGAGTTCATCCTGCCCAGCAAGCTGGCTCCGGAAAATGCCGGTTCCGGTTTGCCGTCTCTGATTCCGCCCGGGATGCGCGCGGTCTCCGTCCGCGTCAATGAGGTCGTCTCTGTCGCCGGATTCGTCGGGCCCGGGACTCGCGTCGACATACTTCTCACGGGCACGCCCAATGGCGGCTCCGAGCCCCAGACCACTACCGTGCTGCAGAATGTCGCCGTAATTGCCGCCGGCCAGCGCCTGGAACGCAACGCCGCCGGCGATGCGCAGAACACTCCCGTCATCACGCTTCTGGTTTCGCCCGATGACGCCGAGCGTCTCACCCTGGCCAGTTCTGAGGGCCACATTCAGCTCGCACTGCGCAATCCGCTCGACACTCGCCAGGATGAGGTGGCCGCTGCCAATGCCAAGGGACTCTATAAGGGTGGCACCCCGCTCGCGGCCCCGCCCACGGTCCATCCCCGTCCCGTCAAGCTGCAAAAGTCTCAATCACCGCCGCCGACCCCTTCGATTCTCGGCGTTGAGATTTATCAGGGTGATAAGAAGAAAGAAGTCGTCAACTTCCCGGAACAAGGAAGTGAAGATCCTAAATAGTTATAGAGCTGTTTTCGCCTGCGCGTTACAGTACTGCACTTGCAGGTTTCCTCATGTGGAGAGGAATCAAACGATGAAGTTTCGCACGACACTGTTAACAGCCGTCGCCCTAAGCCTTCTGCTCACCGGTCCTTCCTTCGCTCGCACCTTCGTTCAGGATGCCGCAGCGCCCGCCACCACGCCACAAGATCAGATCGTCCCCAGTTCCCAGACCACTCTTCCCGCGCAGTCCCAAGGCGCCGCCCCCTTGCGCGTCATGGTCGACAAATCTCTGCTCATCAATACCACCGAGCGCCTCAAGCGCATCTCCGTCACCGACCCCTCCGTCGCCTACGCCACCGTCATCACTCCGACACAAATCCTCGTTCATGGCCGCTCTCCCGGCGAAGTTTCCCTCCTCATCTGGGACGAACTGGAACGTTCGCGCAGCTTCGATCTCCGGGTCGATGTCGATGTCAGCGCCTGCGCCGAAGAAGAACATCGCGTCTTTCCCGACGAACAAATCACGGTCACGCCTTCCCGCGCTGCCATCGTTCTCTCCGGCCACGTCACCACCGAAGATGTCGCCAAGCGCGCCGGAGAACTCGCCGCCGCCTATTCCAAGAATGTGGTTAACGTGCTGACCTTCGGCCCCGTCGGCGCTCAGGAAGTTTTGCTGGAAGTAAAATTTGCCGAAGTAGACCGCTCCGCCCTTACCCAACTGGGCGCCAATATTTTCTCTACCGGCGCTGCCAATGTGGTTGGCACGGCAACCACCGGCCAATACGGCGGCTTCAGTCCGCAAGCCATCACTCAGACTCAAGGCCAAAGTCCCCCTTTTACGGCCACTCAGACCGTCAGCAGCGTCCTCAACATGTTTTTGTTCCAGCCCAACATTCACCTAGGCGCCGTCATTGAAGCTTTGCAGACCAAGAATCTGCTGCAGATTCTTGCCGAGCCTAATCTCATCGCAGTCAACGGCAAGAAAGCCAGCTTTCTCGCCGGCGGCCAGTTTCCCTTCCCCATCGTGCAACCCGGCGCTGGATTTACCGCGGTCACGATCTCTTTCAAAGAATTCGGCGTCAAGCTCGATTTCACTCCCGTGATCATGCCCAACGGCAACATTCACCTCACGGTCGCGCCTGAGGTCAGCACGCTCGACTTCGCCGACGCCCTCACTATATCCGGTTTCACCATTCCCGCTTTGAGCACGCGCAAAGCCGAAACCGAATTTGAATTGCGCGATGGGCAAAGCTTTGTGATCGCGGGATTGATCGATAACCGCGTCACCGACATTTGGAACAAGGTCCCCGGCCTCGGCGACATCCCGATCCTCGGCGCCTTCTTCAAGAGCAAGAGTATTCAGAAGAGCAATTCCGAGCTGATGGTTCTGTGCACGGTGCACCGCGTATCCCCCGATACGCAAGCTCCCGCCGCTCCCAAGAATCCTCAGCCCTTTATCGACAACGAAAAGTTTGACGGAAGCAAGGGCGCACCTAAACCGTCCGGAAAATAGCATGGCACGAGGAGCGCGGAAAGAGTACAAGTCCTGCAGAGCCTGCCCTGAGCCTAGGCGAAGGGGACGGCATGTGAAAGCCCGGCAAGGAAGTGCCGGGCGGCAAGAGTTAAGATCTAACCAGTCCTGTTAGGGACGGCACCCAATCCCGCGGCCCCCCACCGCGCAGACGAACTAATTAGGAGCAGTACTCGCTTTATGCCCGAACTCTCGGTCGTCATCGTGGCCACCGACAATGAACAGCGCACCGTGCTCCAGGTGCTGGTGGATGGCACCAGTGTGGCCAGCACCGTCCACACCTGTGCCACTTTCCCCCTCGCCGCCGCTGACCCCGTCATGCGCCGCGTGCAAGCCGCCAGTCCCGACGTTCTCCTCGTCGACATTCCTGCCGATAACCACGCGCAAGCCATGCGCGCCATCGAACTGCTGCGCCAGGAAATCCCCGAATCCGCCGTCTTCGCCATCGGCAGCCTCAACCAGCCTCAAGTCATCGTCAGTGCCATGCGCGCGGGCGCCCGCGAATTCATCGAGCGGCCCACTACCACCACCGACCTGCTCGAAGCCTTCGTCCGCCTCACCAGCGCTCAGCGCCGCGTTCAAAAAGAAGGTCCCCGCGGCAAGGTGTACACCATCGCCAATGCCAAGGGCGGCAGTGGCGCTACTACCGTCGCCGTAAACCTTGCACTCGCCCTGCAATCCGCCTACGGCCAAACCGCTCTCATCGATCTTGCACCGCTCGGCCATACTGCCCTTCATCTCAACTTGAAGCCGCTGTTCAACATCGCCGACGCCACCCGCAATCTTCACCGCATGGATAGTTCCCTGCTGGAGAGTTTCATGACCCGCCACAGCGGCGGCCTGCAACTTCTCGCCGGAACCAACACCCCCGCCGCCATCGAACCCTCCACTGCCGAGTTTGTCCGCCTCTTCGATATGCTGGTCACGCACTACCGGTACGTTGTCGTGGACAATTCGTCTCGCCTCGATGCCGCCAGCCGCCTCGTCGCCAATTTGTCGGAATGCGTCCTGATCGTGGCTTGCACGGACGTAGCCTCGTTATGGAGCGCGGCTCGTGTCCAACAATATTTAGGGGAAACCGGCAATCGCGAGCGCTTGCGCCTGGTCCTGAACCGCTTCCGAAAAGTTCCCGGCTTCACCGAATCCGACGCCGAAAACGCCGCCGGAGTAAAATTGCTATGGCGGGTCCCCAATCAATATTTCGCAATCTCGTCAGCAATCGATCGCGGCTCGCCAGTGATGGAACAAAGTCATACAGAAATCGCCCGTTGTTTTTCCGGGCTCGCGCAGGAGTTGACCCGCAACGACGTCGACGTAAAACGCGCCGCCTGGTCACTGTTTAAGAGCGTGTGAGGTTTTGAAAGGGTGCGGCTTTTAGCCGCACGATAACTAACGCAAATCTCGTAGCGGCATCAGCCGCCCGAGGTAACATCCGGTAAACGAAACGATTTAGGAATCCAATGGCGAATCTCCAGACCTTCGAGCACAGCGAGTACCAGCAGGTAAAATCCGACCTGCATCGCAAGATCCTCGATCGCCTCGACCTCGAAAAACTCGGCCGCTCCAACGGCGATAGCGCCCGCGAAGAGGTTCTCGTACTCATCCGCAACGCCGTCAACAACGAAGTCGTCCCTCTCAGCTTCACCGAACGCGAACGCCTCTCGCGCGAAATCCTCGACGAAATTTTCGGTCTCGGCCCGCTCGAGCCCTTGCTCAAAGACCACACCATCTCCGACATTCTGGTGAATCGCTTCGATCGCGTCTACATCGAGCGCGCCGGAAAGCTCGAACTCACCGGCCTGTCCTTCAAAGACAACCAGCACCTGATGCAGATCATCGAGCGCATCGTCTCCCGTGTCGGCCGCCGCGTTGATGAATCTTCCCCCATGGTCGACGCTCGCCTCGCCGATGGTTCCCGCGTGAATGCCATCATTCCTCCGCTCGCACTGGACGGCGCTTGCCTCTCCATCCGCCGCTTTGGACGCGATCCCGTCACGGCCCGCAACATGCTCGAGAATCACACCCTCACCGAAGCCATGCTCGAACTGCTTTCCGTCATGGTCAAGGGACGTCTGAATCTCCTCATCTCCGGCGGTACCGGAGCCGGTAAAACTACTTTGCTCAATGTTCTCTCCGGCTACATTCCCAACGTCGAACGCATCGTCACCATCGAAGACGCCGCCGAACTCCAACTCAAGCAGGAGCACATCGTCCGCCTCGAAACCCGCGCCCCCAACATTGAAGGCAAAGGCGCAGTCCGCATGAGGCAGCTCGTCATCAACAGTCTGCGTATGCGCCCCGACCGCATCGTCGTCGGCGAAGTGCGCGGCGAAGAAGCGTTCGACATGCTCCAGGCCATGAACACTGGCCACGAGGGCTCACTCACCACGATCCACGCCAACTCCGGCCGCGATGCCCTGGCCCGTGTGGAAAACATGGTTTCCATGGCGAACCTGAACATTCCCGAACGCGCCGTCCGCCACCAGATCGCCTCCGCCATTCACGCCGTCGTCCAGATCGCCCGCTTGTCCGACGGCACGCGCAAAGTCATCGCCATCTCCGAGATCACCGGTATGCAGGACGAACTCATCACCATGCAGGATATTTTCCTTTTCGAACGCCGGGCCATCGACGAATCGGGCAAAGTCCGCGGGACATTCAAGGCCACCGGAATCCGTCCCCAGTTCGCCGATCGCCTGGCGACGGGAGGCGCCCGTCTGCGCCCCGCCTTATTCGAATCAAAAACCGAAATATGAGGACGAAAAACAAAACGGAAATGTTCGCGGCGCCTAGGAAGAGCGGCGCTTTAGCCTCGTGCAGCATTTTTCTTTTGGGTGGCGCAGCGGTTCACCGCTGCGATCACGGGAGAGCTTTCAGACCGGCTGTCCCCGCTGAGCGTCGGTGGATACTCCGATTATCCGAGGGTCTTGGAGAACCAACCCCATGCCAGCCCTGATCTCACTTCTCGTCTTCCTCTTTGTGGCCCTCGCCGCCTTCGTGGCTGGCTCGCTGATCGACCAGCGCAACGCCCGCGCCCGCCTCATCAAAGATCGCCTCGCTAACGTTCAAAAAGCCCCTGAGCGCGATCCCAACGCAGAACTCGCTCTCCTGCGCGACGAGCAGCTCAGCAAAATTCCCGCTCTCGATACACTGCTCCGCCGCTCCGCCCGCGTCTCCGCCATACAGGAGGCCTTGCTCCAAGCCGGCATGAAATTTCGCGCCGGCAATTTCCTTCTCCTCTGCGCCCTTTGCGGAGTTGCTGCCGGACTCGCCGCCATCCTCTACACCAACAATGTAGCCATCGCCTGGGCCGCGCTGATCATCGGCGCATTTCTCCCCTACTCATTCGTCTCCTACCGCCGCCAGAAACGCTTCGAAAAATTCGAAGAACTCTTCCCCGAGGCCATCGACACCCTTGCCCGCGCCGTCCGCGCCGGACATGCCTTCACCACCGCCCTCGAAATGATCTCCAACGAAATCGCCGAACCCCTGTCCAACGAATTCCGCAAACTTTTCGAAGAGCAAAAATTCGGCATGCCCGTCCGCGACGCCCTCATGAACCTCACCGAGCGCGTCCCTTTAGTCGACGTAAAATTCTTCGTCACCGCCGTCATGCTGCAGCGCGAAACCGGCGGCAATCTCGCCGAGATCCTCGACAACCTGTCTTACGTAATCCGCGAGCGCTTCAAAATTCAGCGCCAGGTCCGCGTGCACACGGCGCAAGGCCGCCTTACCATGCTCCTGCTCATGGGCATGCCGCCGACGGTCGTGGCAATCCTCTCCGTATTCAGCCCGGAGTTCGTTCACCCGCTTTTTTATGACCCCATGGGCCACGCAATACTCGTGATGAGCATCGCACTTCAAACTGTGGGTTACTTCGTAATCCGCAAAATTATTAAGATTCAGGTCTGATAGATGCCCTTAGCCCTCGCCATCGTCGTTTTTATCACCATCGTGCTGGTGGTCTTCGCCTTCGGAGCCGCCGCCGTTACGCCCAGTTCCGTGCTGGGAGCCCGCCTCCGCGCCCTCGGCGGCCACGCCACAATCGCCCCGGAGAAGCCGGTCGTCAGGGTGAAAGAGCGGCTCGAGCAGGCACTCGACCCCATCAGCAGAGCCATCCCGCTCTCGCCCTCAGACGTCTCCCGCACTCGCGCCTGGCTCATTCAAGCCGGACTCCGCGACTCCCGCCATGTCACTTATTATTTCGGCGCCCGTCTCATGCTGGCTTTTCTCGGTCTGGCCGGCGTCATCCTGTTCTCCGGCGTCGATAGCGTTCCGTTACTCGTTTGCGTTCCCGCCTTCGGTTTCTTCATCCCGCGATTTTTTCTGAAGCGCATGATTAAAGACCGTCAGCGCCGCATCCGCATCGCTCTGCCTGACGCTCTCGATCTCACCGTAATCTGCGTCGAAGCCGGACTCGCGCTCGATCAAGCCCTCATGCGCGTCGGCAAGGATTTACACCACGCCCATCCCGATCTCAGCGACGAATTTCATCTGGTCAACCTCGAAATGCGCGCCGGCAAGCCTCGTGCCGAAGCCCTGCGCAATCTCGTCGATCGCACCGGAGTCGATGACATACGCTCCCTGGTCGGCACCCTGATTCAAACCGACCGCTTCGGCACCAGCATCGCCCAGGCGCTGCGCGTCCATTCCGATTCTTTGCGGACGCAACGCCGTCAGCGCGCCGAAGAGCAGGCCGCCAAAACTACCATCAAGATGGTTCCTCCCCTCGTGATTTTTATTCTGGTTCCGTTTCTTGCCGTTACCATTGGTCCGGCACTAATTCAGGCCTACCACTCCCTCGTCAGCAAGTAAGCTAGAGAAGCAGCTGAAGCCCATGTGCAAGACAAAACCGCGAAGTGCGCGAGTTGAGTCGTGCCGATCGGAGAACTATAAATACCGGGGCTTAGACTCCTGAGGTACGCCGCACCCATGCCAGCTCAGGCCTTCAACCAAACCCGCCAGCGCATTCTCGCCACCAATCTCGCCGTGGCCCAAACCCACTGGACCCGCCTGCGCGGCCTCCTCGGGACTTCCGTAAATGACTTCCGTAATGGCCGCGGCCTCTGGATTCGACCCTGCCGCGGCGTTCATACTCTTGCCATGAGCTTCCCCATCGACGTAATCTATCTACAACGGGATGGCACCGTAGTCCACCTCGAACGCAATCTCCAGCCCTGGCGTTTTTCCCCCATCCGCCTGCAAGCCGCATCCGTTCTGGAATTGCCGGTGAACACAATAGCCGAATCCGAAACCGCTTTGGGCGATAGAATTGAAATCAAGATTAGTGGGGACACTAAGCCTTGAAAGGGGCAGCTTTGAAAGGGGGCGGCTTCAGCCGCGCCGCCAGCGCCTCATAGGTATTACGGAGCTTTAGCCCCCTGGGATTTTCACTCGTGACCGGTACTCTCCAACTCGAAGAACTCACCACCCTCCACGACGCTCCCAAGCTTCTGGTCGAGTGGTCTCCGCGCTGGCAGGAGTTCACCACCAACATCCGTCCCGCCTTCGCCCGCTCCGGCGCGCGCCTGGCTGGAGAAGCCCCCTTTGGCATTCGCCCTTACACCGGTTTCATCGCGTCCCTTTTGCTGCAAGCCTTTCTGCTTTTCGTTCTGATGGTCATCCCCCGCGAAATCGCCCGCCTACGCCCCTATGCCGCGCCCCGCCTGCAACCCGACGAAGTCATCTACTACTCCGGCGACGAACTCCCCCGCATCGAAGATTTAGGCGGAGCTCAATCCGGCGCAACCGGCCGCGCCGGAGGCCAGGAAGCTCATCACCGAACTCAAACCATTCGCGTCGCGCGTGGCGCATCCCTTACTCCAAAGGTTGTCGACGCTCCCAATCTCAAACTTCCTTCTTCTCCCGAGGCCGTCGCCAACCTGCTCAAATTCAAATCCATCCCCGGACCGCCTCCCTCCGAAGGCCTTCATTCTTCCGTCAGGACACCTGATCTTGCGGCTAACGTCATTGCGCCCGCGCCCAACGTCGCCCGCGATCAATCCCGCGCAGGTCTCACATTAAACAGTTCCATCGTCCCGCCAGCTCCCAACATTTCGCCAGATCGCTCCCGCTCCGCGCCATCTCTCAACTCCGGCATCGTAGCCCCAGCTCCAACCGTCCAATCGGAGCACACCCTCTTCGCTCCTCGCCTCGATTCCACCATTGTCGCCCCCGCTCCCAATGTTTCCGCCCACCGCACTCGCAACGCGCCTTCTCTTAACTCGACCGTGATCGCCCCGGCATCCACCAGCGTTTCCCGCGATCAAGCCCGCTCCGCTCCCGCTCTCAACGGCGCGATCATCGCTCCCGCTCCATCCAACGTCTCCCGCGAAATTTCTCGCTCGCGCGTGCAAATGAATAATATCGCGGTCGTTCCTCCGCCCGTCTCCGCGCCCGAGCGCGAATCCTCGCGCACCGCAAAATTGATTATGCCCGCCCCCGCCGTTGTCGCTCCTCCGCCTTCCGCGGATTCCTCGCGTGATCTCCGTCGTCTCGAAAGCGGCGCCATCCGCTCCTCCGCGTCCATTGTCGTTCCCCCTCCACCCAGTCCAGCCGCCAACGGATCGCTCGTCAGCAGCATCATCGGAAAACTTTTCGGCACGCAAGATGTCGTTCCGCCGCCTCCTAACGTATCTTCCTCGAGCGCAGCCGGAAGTTCGCGCGAGGCTGGCGGCTCAGGCACTGCTCTCGCCGCTAACGTAATCCCGCCTCCGCCCTCCGTCGGACCATCCAGCTCAACCCCGGGTGGTTCACCCTCCGGCAGATCTCAATCTCCATCTTCATCCAGCGTGATCCCTCCGCCTCCATCCTTTGCCGGATCAAACACGACTTCAGGAAACGGAGCATCTTCAGGAAGCGGCTCAGCGAGAACTTTCCCCGGCTCCTCCCTCAACTCGTCCAACGTCGTCCCCCCGCCTCCATCCGTCGGCTCCTCCTCCGGCCCAGGCACAAGAAATTCCACCGGCTCCGCTAACGGAGGCCTGCTGGCCAGCAACGTAATTCCCCCTCCACCAAGTTCAAATTCCGTTGGAGGCTCCGGCTCCGGCAGAAAGGGTCTCGGTCTTGGCGGACCCGGCGACGTCGGCTCCGCGCTCGCCCCGCCCAAAGCCACCTCCGGATCCTCCGACAATTCTGGAGTTGTCTTGTCCCCCGATCCCGGCTCCAAACCCGGCATGCCCGGCAACGGCGGCAAAGGCTCTCTAGCTGTATCGCCTGCCGGAGGCGACAAGCCCGGCCTCGGCGGCTCCGGCGGAGGTGCCGGTATCGGCGCAGGCTCCGGCCCCGGCAGCGGCCTTGCCGGGAAAACCACGGGCGACGCCACTGGCGCAGGAAAATCCGGCTCCGGCCGCGGCTCCGATCCCAACGCCCGTGCCGGAATCTCTCCCACTCCCGGCCCCGGCGGCTCCGGCACCGCTCCCACTGGAATCCCCGCCGCTCCCGGCGTCGACGTTCGCGGCGGCAGCACGACCGTCGTCAACCTCCCCAGCTTCGACTCCGGCAACAGCAACGCTCCCACAGCTCCCGGGCGCTCCACCGTCAAAGGCGACCCCGGCCCCGCCATCACCATCGTCGCCACCTCCCGCTCCGGCGGCGCATTCGATTTCTACGGCAAACTTCCCGGCGACAACTACAGCGTCTACGTCGATACCAACATCGGCACCGTCGTCATGCAATTCGCCGAAGCCGATCCCAACTCCCACCCCCACGCCGGAGCCATTACTGGGCCCCAAGGCCTCCGCACCGATCTCCCCACCGGACTGCCCCACGCCCGCGTCGTCATCAAATGCAAGCTCGACACCAGCGGCAATCTAAAAGCTCTGCAAGTTCTCGAACCCGGCCCCGCCGCCATGACCGCAAAAATCATGGCCGCCCTCCCCAGTTGGAAATTCCGCCCCGCCACCCGCGGCCCCCAGCCCGTGGAAGTCAACGCCATCCTCGGCTTCAACATCGACACCAATGACAGGTACTAATCCGCCTCCGCTCCAACTCGATTCCCGAGGGTGCCCCGTCCAAGCTTTGCTTGGGCGGGGTTTTTGATGTCCACTCGTCACAGACTCAAGCCCAGAAACAAGAATACCGTTGCCCAATGCCGTGGGGATTGAAGCGCTTTCAAGAGACTGGTCAAGTCCATTTTTAACCTTCAGTTGTTATCGAAGACGTCCGAACCTCGAGGGCGCCCACGCATGCGACACTTTCGTGAACGCACTGGAGCGAGTGCGCCGAGACTACAGTCTGTGCGTGTACGGATACGTGGTGATGCCCGAGCACGTTCATCTGCGGTGAACGAACCAGAGCGCGACACTGAGGATTGGTTGTGGAGCAGCTTTCGCCACTACGCTACCGGCGAAACGGACGTGGTCGAGATCGAGTCGCAGTGGACGGCGCGCAAACGCGAACAGGCCGGGATTTTTCCTACCCTGAAAGTGCTGTCCACGGCAGAAACCCCCGCCCAAGCTGAGCTTGGACGGGGCACCCTCAAGAGTAGATTGTTGGAATAGGCTTTAGCCCGGGCCAGCCCCCTAGTCTCCAGTTCCTGATAGCGCTGCGGGGGATGGGCTGACAGAAACGGAGAACGGCGGAAAATTGAAGTAAAGTGCCGCACTGCGCGCGCCCGTTTGCTTAGGATCGAAGGTTACGGACATGGTGCAGCTTGCACCCGGCTCGATGGGATTTGGCGTGCAGTTACCAGTCGTAGAGAAATCTTTTTCATTCGTGCCTCCTACTGCGACACTAGAGAACGTCACCGCCTTGGTTCCCTGATTGGTCGCAGTCACCGTCTGCGACCTGCTCCTCGTCCCGACCTTCTGGTCGCCAAAGGTGAGCCTCGTCGGCGACAAGCCTACAGCCGTCGCGCTCCCCGTGAGCTCGACGAATTGTGGCTTCGACGACGCACTATCGTTGATCGTGATCAGCCCCGTCTGAGTGCCGGCCAGCTTCGGCTTAAACTCCGCGCTGAGGGAGCAAGTCGCGCCCGCGGCGAGCGAACTGCCGCACGTGGTCTTCATGGTGAATGGCCCCGTCACCTTCATTGAACTTATCGACAGGGAAGTTTTTCCGTGATTGGCGAGCTTCGCCGTTTGTTGCCTACTTGCCGTGTTGATCAGCTGGACGGGAAAAGTGAGCGGCGCGGTCGTCGGCGAAAAGCTGACCACGCCCGTGTTGAGCATCGTCGTCGTCAGAAAAGAAGTTGCAAAGGCGAAATCCGGGAGGCCATCCCCGTTGAGGTCGCCCACAACCGGAATACCGGAGGATGCCCCCGCTTGAAACAGTACCGCAGGCTTCAAGGTGCCGTCGCCATTGCCCCAGAATACATCCACGCCCGGAGCTGGCCCGCTCGGATCGGCCACATCCAGATTGCCGTCCAGATTCAGATCGCTGACCACTACGATGCCGCTGGCGATCCCAGTCGCCTCGTAGCTCACACCCGGCTGGAAGCTCCCATTGCCATCGCCGAGGAATACGGTGGCTCCGCCCAGATCGTTGCCCACGATGGCGTCCACGTTCCCGTCATGGTTCATGTCGCCAGTTGCCACGGACGCCGGGACGTACTGCAACTTAGTTGTAATCGAGTCCTGCAAGGTCCCGTTGCCGTTTCCCAGCAACACGCCGAGGCTGTAGCTCGCACCCGAGGAACCCACGGCCGCCACATCGATCTGATGGTCATTATTGAAGTCGGCAAGGGCGAGCCACACGGCGTCCGGAAATGAACTGTTGTCACTCGGCGACTGAAATGTTCCATCGCCATTACCCAGCAGCACGCTGATATAGGGGGGGTCGATAATCGCGAGGTCCACGTTTTTGCCGCCATTGAAATTGCCAACCGCTACGAAGTACGAGCCCTCTGTTGTGTTGGAACTGATGGGTGCCTTGAAGGTCCCATCGCCATTGCCTAAGTAAACATCGACCGTGCTGGGACCCAGATTGGCGACAACGACATCGAGGTTACCGTCGTTGTTAAAGTCTCCTACAGCCAGGGAGTACGCCAGTCCGACACCGGGGTGAATCACCGGCTTTTGGAAGGTTCCGTCGCCGTTGCCAAGCGCGACGACGAAAGCGCTGTCAATATCCAACACTACAACGTCAAGTTTGCCATCGTTGTTGAAGTCGCCCATGGCAACGGAAGACGCACCCTGCGGGAACGCGGTCGACGCTCGCGTTTCGAACTGCCCCAACGCAGGCAGCGCAACTCCCGCAAGGCACGAAACAAGGGCGACGGCACAGATCAAGCGCTGAAACGAGAAAGACAACAATCGCCGGGTCATAACTAAACCTCACATCCAATTTATTCCGCAGGGGGGGCCAACTAGCCGCAAAGCTTACCACGATTTCCCCACCCCTCCAAGCAGCCTTTCTTCTCCATTCCTGCCTCCAGCGCCACCCCGATTCGCCAAAAATTCGCAGCCCACCTGTGACATCCAACCTTGCCTTCCACAGCCCCCACCGCCGATCATAATGGCGCGGGTGCTATAGGATCACGACTCATTCCGAATAAGCGGAGCTAATTCCTACGGCATCAAGATTTTGCCCGTAGGCTGTTGATTCCAGGAGATCACTTTGCATTTTTCCGCTAACAGTATGATTCCAATATCCCGGCTGGTGGTAGGGTCACCCCCAAAAATGCGGAGGGCAGAGATCTAGGAGATGAGTAACGCGAAAACAGGCGGAGCACGCCGCAGTGGACACCTCCGTGTCTGCCGCCTCACAGCCTCAACCTCGCCAACAACCCATACGACTTCCGGAACCAAACCCGCTCCCGCCGTTTCTGATACCCCGGCATCGTCGCCCGCTTATCCAAAATCTTCTGCGCCCACTGGCGAGCCTCATCCACGCGTCCTTGCGCCTGCAAAAACAGCGCGTAGTTGTAATAAGTCTCCGAGCTCGTGGAAATCTTCGTCGCCTCCACAAACAGCTTCGCGGCCTTTTCCGCTTGTCCCGTCTGCGCATAAGCATGCGCCAGCAGCCCTATCCCGCGATGAAAGTCATAACTCGGAGCGCTCTCAATCGCCCGCTCCAAATCCGGCACCGCCGCGGCAAAATCCCCTAGCTCAATCTCGGCCACGCCCCGCCGGTAAAACGGATCCACCGAATCCGTCCGCTGCGCAATCGATCGGTCATAACATGCGCGCGCCCGCGCAAAATCGCCGTCGTCCAGATACAGCAATCCCAACTCCTCAAAATTCCCCGCCGAAGGATTATCCCGTATGGCCGCCTCCAGCTCCCGAATGCGCCGCCGCCGCGGAAACGCCTCAAACGACCCGCGCAGCAGCCCCGCATCCGGAATCACTTCCACTGCGATGTAGACGAGCGCCCCAATCCATCCTAGAAACAGAATGATAAAAATCCAGTACGTATCCGGACGCCGGCGGATAAAATGCACCACCGCGACACCCATCAGCACCAGCTTCCACCACGAAATGAAGAAGAACAAAAGTGGTCCCATGCGAAGCGCAATATATCACGCCCGCGCGCCGTCCGAATATTGGTGATTCCCGAGGCAAACTGAGCTACTATGTCTGGGCGCGAAACCGGCCTCCCCTGGCCGAAGTAGGCCACCCCCAAGCCTATGCAGCGCGCACAGGAAACCCATGCACCTGCGACTCGCCGAACCACGGCCGCTGACTCAGCGCTTAACCAAACGCCTGCTCGCCTACGCAACCATGGCCGGAGCCGGCATCGCCGCCTCATCCCTCGCCGAAGCAGAAGTCGTCTACACGCCGATCCAGAAAAACCTCGATCAACACTACCAACTCGACCTCAATAATGACGGAATAGCCGATTTCCACTTTCACAGCTCGTCGCTCAGCGGCTTCGGCCATCTCGAAGTGTTTCCGTCGGTCACAGGCAACAAAATCGTCGCCGTACATCAACACTGTTATTTCAGTTCCATAGCTGCCGGAGCGCTGGCTTCAGGAGCCGAGATTGGACCTGAAACGCCCCAACTTGCGCAGGCGAATTGCATGGCGGGCGAGTTTGAGACTTCGGTCAACGGTCCCTGGCTGGGTGTAAAGGACCGTTATCTTGGATTTTCTTTTTTAATTTCTGGAAAGAAGCATTATGGATGGGCGCGGCTCAGCATGCAGGTGTTTGGATGTTATGGATGCATCGGCAAGATTCTCGGGTACGCCTACGAAACGATTCCGGGCAAGCCTATCGTCGCCGGCGACGAGGGCAATACGGCAGAGTCTTCTGCGCAGCCTGCCACCCTCGGAGCGCTCGCGGCGGGCGCACCCGCGCTAAATCTTTGGCGCATCGAACAGGAGAAAAAATGAGCGACACAGCAAAGCCCTTGACTCAGCTTTTAACCAAGCGCCTCCTGGCCTACGCAACTATGGCCGGAGCCGGCGTCGCCGGATGCGCCTTCAACGCCCACGCCGAAATAGTCTACACACCGACCCACAAATACGTCGACCAGGATTATTACGTCGATCTCAACCACGATGGCATCAACGACTTCCACATCCACAGCTACTATCTAAGCGGCTACGCCTTTCTGCAGGTGCTGCCCATGATACCCATCAACAAAATCGCCGCCGTGCACAAAGGCTGCCTTAGCGGATACGGCGCCGCTCCGTTACCCAAAGGCGATCTCATCGGTCCAGCATTGGCCTTCCAGGCAAACGCTACCTGCATGGCGGAGAAAGATTTGTCGTCGCAGTCGATCGGCCCTTGGCTGGGCGCGCAAGATCGCTATCTCGGCTTCGAGTTTTATATCGACGGACAAAAGCACTACGGCTGGGCTCGCATGAGCGTTGATTTTCCGTTCGCATTCGACACCACCGGCCGCATTCTCGGCTACGCCTACGAAACCACCCCCGGCAAGCCCATCATCGCCGGGGACGAAGGCAAAACCACCAATATTTCTCTGGAGCTGGGCACCCTAGGAGCCCTAGCCCTAGGTGCTGCGAAATTTTGAGATCCAGGTTCTTAAAGGGCGCGGCTACATGCGCCCCAACGTAAGAAAAAATAACAGCGGCTTCAAGCCGCCTGAAAAGAGGATCAAATGACCGAGCAATCGCAAGCCCTCAACCCGCACTTTGCCAAACGCCTGCTAGCCTATGCCGCCATGGCCGGAGCCGGCATCGCCGCATCCGCGTCTTCCGCCATAGCGGAAGTCGTCTACACCCCCACCCACAAAAACATCGACATGGATTTCTATCTCGATCTCAACCACGACGGCATCGGCGACTTTCACATCCACAGTTATTACCTCAGCGGCTTCGCCAGCCTGAACGTAATTCCCATGGTAAGCGGAAACAAAATTGCCGCCGTTCATCACGAGTGCGGCTTCCGTGGTGAGAGCACGGCCGCGGCTCCGCTGCCACTCGGCGCAGTGATCGGGCCCAACAGTCCCTTCCAAACCAACGCCCAATGCATGGTCCACGAAAACGAATCCTCCGCTCCCACCGGCCCCTGGCTGGGGGTGCAGGATCACTACCTCGGTCTCGAGTTCTATATCGACGGTCAAAAGCACTTCGGATGGGCGCGCCTCAGCGTTCAGTATGTGGAATGCTATCCCTGTATTGGCCGCATCTTCGGCTACGCCTACGAAACCATCCCTGGGAAAGCAATCATCGCGGGGGACGAAGGCAATAGCAATACCTCCGAAGTTTCTGTCGCGCCAGTCCTCGGTGCGCTCGCGGCGGGTGCCCCAGGCCTAAAATTGTGGCGAAGAGAGGATTGAAACTGAGAAGGAGTTTTCATGAAATCGGAATCCCGTTCCAATTCTTCCTGCGCATGGTGTACCGTGGCTGTTTCCGCGCAGATTCCTCTGCTGTCGTTCGCCCTCACGCTCTGCCTCTTCACGGCTCGCTCCTCTCAGGCACAAACCGAGAGTATTCTCTTCAGCACCCCTATGTGGGAACACCCCGCCGGCAGCGTGATCATGGACAGCCGGGGGAATCTCTACGGCACCACCACTTCCAGCGGCGTCAGCAATCGCGGCACGGTCTTCAAGTTGACGCCTCCGGAGCAATTCGGCGGCAACTGGACCGCCCGGACACTTCACATCTTTCGGGGTCTGCCAGACGGCGAATATCCCAGTGGCAATTTAGTGATGGATAGCGAAGGCAATCTCTACGGCACCGCAGGCGGCGGCTCCCAGGGCGGTGGAGTCATTTTCGAGATTACTGCCGCGGGCAAGGAAAAGATTCTCTACAACTTCAAGCTCAATAAGATCGACGCCTCTGGTCCGTCTGGCCTGCTCCGCGACAGCCAAGGCAATTTCTACGGCACCGCCGGCGGCGGTCCCACGAATAACGGAACTGTCTATGAGTTGACGGCGGCAGGCGAAGAAAAAGTGCTTTACAGTTTTACCGGCTTTCCGGATGGCTACACGCCCGAGGGCCCTTTGGTCATGGACACTCTGGGCAATCTCTATGGCACCACATTCAAGGGAGGCCCCAAATTCGCCGGAACCGTCTTTCAGGTCACTCCCGCAGGAGTCGAGACAATTCTCCATGCCTTCGAAGCCAACTCCACGGACGGACAATATCCCTATGCCGGCCTGGCAATGGATAGCCAAGGCAATCTCTATGGCACCACCGGATACGGAGGAGCGACCGGCTTTGGAACAGTCTTCGAGATCACCGCAGAAGGCGTCGAAAAAATTCTTTACAGCTTCAAGGGCGGCTCGAAAGACGGACAACTGCCTGAGGCCAGCTTGATTCTGGATAGCCTGGGAAATCTCTACGGGACCACTGCCTACGACGCCAACCTCATCGGACCCTTCGGCACCGTGTTCGAGCTAACTCCCACTGGCAAGGAAATCATTTTCCACAAGTTTACCGGCGACCCCGATGGATTCAATCCTATGGCTGGTCTCTTTATGGATAGCCAAAGTAATCTCTACGGCACTACCTATGGAGGAGGTGCCAACGAAGGCGGCACAGTATTCGAAGCAATCCCGTAAGGGCTAGGATCTCCCATGCATGTTACGCTGAGCTGAGAACGAGTTCGCGAAGCGAATTCGTTCTCAGTCGAAGCACCCGTACTAATTCGATTCACTTGCCATTCGCCGCTTCGTATCTTGCGCCCACTCGGGCGCAAGCAGGCCAGGTGCTTAGAGGCTTTTGCAAAAAAGTTGAGGGATCGGCAGTAGAATTGCGAGGGCCAAAAGCCAGCCTACACCTCTCTATCTTTTACACAATCGAATTTACGTCACAAGCGGGGTGTAGGTGCTCCAAGAACAAGGGGGATCGTGGCATTCCACCTTTGTGCCATTGTTGGAAATTAATGTGGGTGCTAGGGTTTGGCCGAACGAAGATGGTGTTCGTTTGCATTTGGGCCCCGCATAAGCAAGAAACGCTATTTTGCCGACCAGGTTTCTCCTCCCGGATAGCGTCTTCGCGAGTCATTTCCTCTCTGGTCGCAGAGGGTTCAGACTTCCAACTCCGGTTGAATCGACCGATACGCTTTTCCATTTGGAGCTCAACATGAAAACATTTCAGAGTATGTTTTTTGCGATCGCTTTTCTGCTGCTGGCTTCGCTGGCGGCTTCCGCACAGACTTATAGCGCCGTCGCCGATTTCTCGCCGACGTCGAACCCGAACGGAGCGTGGTCTTATGGTTATCTGACCGCGCCGGGAACTTCGCTGATCCTTTACACGGCTACGGAAAATGACAACTGCGTTCCGGGGATGAGCTTCTGGGGGCTCTATCTGGGCTCATGCAGCATGTTGCCGGTGGTGGCAAAGAATGACACCACGGGAAACGTTTGCTGGGCGACGGACTGTGTGCCTCCAAACTATCTGGTGACTTCGCCCGGTTACACAGGCCAGTTAAACGTGGTGCGATGGACGGCTCCGGAGTCCGGCATTTATGAGCTTTCGGGATCGGTGATGGGAACGGACTACGTTTACCCGACGAGCACGGATTTCTACGTTCGGTTGAACGGAAACCTGTTGTTCTCAACTGCGGTGGACTCTTACGACATTCCGACGACCTTTGGCCGAAGGCAATCGCTTCGAGCCGGGGATACCCTGGATTTTTTGACCGATTGGGGATCGAACCACAATGCGTATGGGGATGGAACCGGCTTTCGTGCTTTGATCGCCAAGGTGGCCGACTAGGCAGGTATTGAGGAGTTCTGTGCTCGCCCACTCGTCCGGCGATGGCGAGTGGGCATTTCTTTGCGCTTTTTCTGCATGCCGTCAAATTAGGTAGGTAGCGGGCCGACGGATGAAATATTGCCAAGCTCAGACTGTGTCAGAATAGAATGAGTGGATCCCATCGCCCGCTTACCAACTGCCGAAAACGCCAGCCGGAAGCCGAATTCCATCCGACTCATCGCATCCGATATCGACGGCACACTGCTCAATCCCGAGTTCAAAATATCCGAACCAGATCTCGCCGCCCTGCGCCGCGCCCACGCCTCGGGCATCGAAATCGTTCTCGTTACCGGGCGCCGCCACGCCTTCGCTCTCCCGATCGCCCAACAGCTCGGCTTCGACCTGTGGCTCATCAGTTCCAATGGCGCCGTGACACGCTCGCTTTCCGGAGATACTTTTCACCGCGACCTCATGCCCCGACAAACCTGCCTCGACCTGGTCCGCGCCATGCAAGATTTCCGCGGCAACACCGTTCTTACGTTTGACCAGGAAAACAAAGGCGCCCTCGTCCTCGAACACCTCGACGACTTAAACGCCAGCATCCGCCGTTGGCTGGAAAAAAACATGGCCTACATCGAGTTCGTCATTCCCATCGAAAACGCCTTGGTGGCCGACCCCATCCAGGCTATGTTCTGCGGTTCCATGGACCGCATGGGCGAAGCCCGGCGCGCTCTGGATTTCTCCGGCCTTGGCAACCGTGTCACTATCCTGCGCACCGAATATCCCGTGCGCGATCTATCCATGATTGACGTGCTCAACGCCGGCTGTTCTAAAGGCCACGCTCTCGCCCGCTGGGCCGCGCACCGGGGATTCCATCGCGAACAGGTCATGGCCGTCGGTGACAACCACAACGACGTGGAAATGCTTGAGTTTGCCGGCTATCCGGTTATCATGGGGAATGCCTGCAACGAACTCCGTTCCCGCGGCTGGCGGGTTACCTTGGGCAATGATCGATGCGGGGTCGCCGCCGCCCTGGCTGACTTAGTCGGCTAGTTACGCATTGCATCATGCTTTGATTGAGCACGACCGGGAAGGCACGACTTAAGTCGTGCCGCAAAGAGGAACAAGCTGCGGGGTTTAGCCCCTGAGGGACATCTGAATCTGAAATTTGCATCTGACGTTTGCATCTGACATGAGGAACTCGATCCAACTCGCTCTCTCGACCGTGTTCCTCGCGCTCCTCACCGCCCTGCCCGGCCGAGCCGCCGATTCCGCCATCCTCCGCAACGGATTCTCCATCCGCCACGAGCGCCGCGAAATCATCGGCACCGTCACCCGCCTTTACATTGACGGCGATCAATCCAGCTTCGTCGATATCCCCACCGCCGAAATCGATCATTTCGAATCCGTACCAGATTCTCCGGCTGCGGTCGTCGAACCCGAACTATCGCAACCCGCTATCACCACGCATCCCTTCGACTTAGCCCAGGCTGTAAAGGACGCCAGCGGAACCTACCAGCTCGATCCCGATCTGGTCACCAGCGTCATCCGCGCCGAGAGCGGATTCAACGTTCGCGCCGTCTCCCCCAAAGGCGCTCAAGGCCTGATGCAACTCATGCCTCAAACCGCCACACAACTCGGTGTCAAAAATGCCTTCGACCCTCAAGCCAACGTCGAAGCTGGAACCCGCTATCTTCGCGAACTCCTCGAACGCTACAACTTCGATCTCATCAAAGCCCTCGCCGCTTACAACGCCGGGCCGCAGCGCATCGACCAATACAACGGCGTGCCTCCCTATTATGAAACCAAGGCCTACGTAGCCCGCATCGTCCGCGACTTCAACAAAAAGAAACTTACCGCGAAGTCCGCAGCCGCGCCCCTCCCCAAAAGAAATTCCACGATCAAACCCGCCGCTCCAATTGGATCCCAATAAGCTAGCTCCCAAACGTCGCTCCAGCTTGCGCGTTCATACTGCACAAATGTGGAGAATGAAGCTCCAAGCATGCTACTGGGCGCCATAGGAATTCCTTCCCTCTTGCATCGGGCGGCACGAGTTCATCCAAAGAAGGACTTGGATCCCCCGCATGAGCGTAATCAGCGGGGAGGCATTATCCTGTGACTCGGGTCGCGGTTGGGTGTGATGTGGGGGAGTGAAGCGAGACGCGGGAAATACGTCTCACGTTACAAATTAAGAAGTAGGCCTAGTCGAGCGCAGCGCATTTGGAACAGTTGCAGCGGTAGGAAGGATGGCCGGGCATGGTGGCGTGCCCGCAACTGGGACAGAGGAACCATTCGCCGTCGGCGGGAGCGTTCATCAGTTTTAAATTTCTTATCTTCGACACAATAAGGGCAACAGACGGCGTTGGCGCCATCGGCTCTGACGCCTTTACTTTGCTGATGAGGGCATTACATTTTTGGTGGACAGGAAGACCGTGGTCGCTGGTGACGGTGGCTTCACGGGTTGGGGGGGTTAGACAAATGTCGCAGGCGGGGTTGTGGTGCAGTCTCCTCCTTCTCAGTGGCTTCGGCTCTAGCTCTCGCTTCCGGGTGTTTTTTCCAATATCGAGGGCTATGTCCCTCAGGATTATGCATAGTCAGTTTTGCTCCCAGCAGTACGGCAACGCCAAGACATAGTAGCCAATCCGCCCTGTCCCCGTATTCGAGTGGTCGCGTGGACAGCCTCGACCTTCGACGAAGCATTGTACTCATAATTTCGTGCCAATGGTCGCACAGGTGCGCAAAGATTTCCGCGACGCTGGACCGATAGATGACAGACGGAACGGCTCCTGATGCGCGAGCGCTTACGAACCGAACCGTAAAAGTTCAGCTCGTAGGCGCGTGTGGCGTTGGGTTTGGTGAAGGTAGGTCATTTCGTTGGGAGAGGACTTGGCGCGGATGATTTTGGTGAGTTGAATTTTCTCGTTGGGAGTCCAGCGCGCGAGGTCGGGGATTAGGGCTAGGATGAGCGACCAGGTTTCGAGGGATTGCTGTTCGGCTGGCGTCCAGCGGGAGGAGTTGATTTTTAGGGCGCGGGCTGCGGTGGCGGTAGAGGCTTGACGGATTTTGCCAGAGTCTCCGTTGAACTGGCGGGCCATGCGGCGGTTTACAAGCAGGCCGAGATTGCGGGTGGAGAAAGTATCCCACGGGCCACGGACCTCAGCGGCTAAAGCCGGATGCAATTCCGTAGACAGGACGGCACGACTGGATGTTGTGTCCTTCTCGGGCCCGTTGTTCGAGGATACCCGCTTTGGCACCTTTTCTTTATTCAATTCGTAGAACATGTGAGCTTCGGCCAGGCGCTTCAGGATGCGGGCGGGAGTTTTGTATTCGCGGTTGGCGTCGATCTTCTTCTCTTCTCTCTCACATAGCTTGAGCAAATCGGAGCGACCGGGGCGAAAGCCTAGTTTGCGGTAGAACCAGAAGGCGCCGGAGTCAATGGCCTCGTTGTTGTTCTGGCCGATCTGGTAGGGATAGATCGAAATACAGCTTGCCGCAGTAAGTGCGCGGAGGCAGCGCAGAGTCTGGGTGTAGATCCATGCGGTTTCGCCCTGACGATAGGTGTAGAAAGTGTTGAAGCCGACCTCAATCCAATCGCAAAGGCCGATGGCTTCGATGTAGTTGATGGGAACGCCGTTTTTCAAGGTGTAGCCGGCGAGGTAGGCGCGGAGCGGGAGACGGCGATCGGGCGGCAGTCCCCAGAAATGCATGACCACGCCACGGCCGAGATCGGCACGGACCACGGAACGCGGATCGCCGAAGGTGGTGCCGTAGAGTTCGCGGTAGCGAACGACCATGACATCGCGAATGGCGTGCATGACGGCATGGCCTGCGGTGAGAGAAAGCTTTTCGAATTTTGGTGCTGGCTGGGCGAGTTCGCGGGAGAGAGAAACTTCGCTGCGCTGGATGAGTGGAGTGGGGTGGAAGAAGAAACGGCGGGGACGAGTGAAGTTGCGGCTGCGGGAAAGTTTCAAGTTGTCGAGTTTCCAGCGAACCGGGAGACGGAGGGAGTCGTAGAGTTCGGCGCGCTGGCGGGCGGGAAGCGGGAGTTGTTCGAAGCGGCGGATGAGCCAAGGGAGCGGGTTTTCGCGGCCGCGAGCAGAATCGAGCCAGCGCTCCCACGGGATGTTGGCTTCGACCTCGGCGTCTTCTTCAAGGAGTGGAATGAAGCGCGGCCAGACGGTGCCGCGAGCGCGCTCGGAGGGATAGTCTTCCCAGTAATCGTTCCATGCGATTTCGACGTTTCGAGGAATACGGCGGACGAGCCAGCGGGCGACATCGAAGGAGAGCCTGTCCTGCATGGTGGTGCCGGCGATGCCGGAAGCATCGAAGTCGTCGAAGAGAGAGAGGTCCGCGTTAGCGGCGCGAAGTTTCTCGATGCGCTCGTGGAATGAGTTGAGGAGTTTTTCGACGCGTGGGATGAGAGATGGAGAGTGCGGGAAAGCCCGGAGGAAGAGCAGGCACTCGTGGAGGCGGATTACGTGACGAGGATCGGTGAGTTGGAGATTCGCGAATTGAGCGAGGAGTTTGGAGATGAGTGTGGAGTGGGCGGAGTCGATGCGATTCTTGGCGGCTTCGAGTTGATTGAGGCATTGGGCGGGATCTCGGGAGATGGGCGGCATGAGGGGCGAGATAGTGTACCGCAGTCGGCAGTGGGGGAGAAGAAATCAAACCTTTAACACAGAGGGCACAGGGGGCACAGGGTAGATCAATTTTGGTGCGATGGCGCCAAGCGCCCGAACGTGGGCTTCATCGCCATGTATTTGGTATTGGTTAACTGGTGGATTTTTCCTTCGGCATCGAATGTGAAAAGTTGATATTCTCCGGTCCACATTTCACAGCGCGGACGCTCTTCGCCCACGGTGATGAATTGAGTGGCCACTCGATTCAATGCGGAAAACGCGATCAAGCTGCCGTCGAGCGACCATGCGGGAAAGCAAAAATCCTGGCGCTTGGAAAAAACAAGCCGGTGCTGGTCCTTGCCATCGGCACCCATCAGAAACAATGCCGGATGCTCACTGTCGCGATCGGAGACGAATACGATGGATGCGCCATCGGGAGCCCATGCCGGTGAAGAATCTTCTCCCTTGTCCTCGGTGAGGCGGCGGATATTCGATCCGTCGGAATTCATGGCAAAGATCTGAAATTTACCCGCGCGGTTGGAAGCGAAAGCGATCTGCCGATCATCGGGAGACCAAGTCGGAGACAGCGCGTGTTCGGTGAGCTTCTTGAGGTTATTGCCGTCAGGATCCATCACCCAAATCGTGGGATTGCGGCTCGGATGAGGCAGTTCGAATTGATAGAACGCGATTTTTTTCCCATCGTGTGACCAAACCGGTCCGCAAGAATCTGCGGTGCTGATATTAGTCAGCCGCTTCTGTGCGCTACCATCCGAGTTCATTACATAGATCTGCGAGTACTGGTCGTTGCGCAAGGAGCAGAATGCGATCTTCGTGCCGTCAGGGGAGACGGAGGGATCGAATCCGTTTACGTGCAAATCTGTGATACCGGTGCCATCCGGGTTCATGAAGGCGAGCAGATTCATTTTGGCGTCAGAAGTGGAGTGAAATTGCATCTCCGGACTCTCCACGGCATTGACACCCACTGAACCCATCGGGTGCTCGCTGCTTGAAGAACCCGTGCCTCTGGTGTCTGCCGATCTCATCATCATTGCCGAAGACGACGTGATGGCCGGGTCCGGACGCACAAAGACAATCTTCTCTGAAGGTTTGGCCGTCGTTTGCGACAGACAGGCAGCCGAGAAGCTTATTACGAAAAACGGCAGCGCAGTTTTGAAGTGACGCATTTCCCTTCCTCCACAAACGAAAGTGTTTTCAAGATGTAATTCGTCGACGGGTCAACGCCGCGAGAAAAACATTATGCATCTTTATCAACGGAGAACTTGTAAATTTTTGTTGGGAGCTCAGTCGGGTTTTGTGGTTCCGGAAATGAAGAAAGGGATGTAAGCGCTGACGGGGTGATCTCGGATACGACGCCCCCCAGCGCCCGCGGGCCCGAGCCGGTTATTTCAGGCCAAGCCCACCGTTGAAGTTCTGGATGACTCCGTAGCACTCGCAGGCGACGGCTTCGAGACTTTTGCGGTTGAGAATCTTGACGCTGCCACGCATGTTTTCGATCAAGCCGGCGTTCTCCAGCATGCCGGCGGCAAGGCTAACGCTGGGGCGCCCGGTGCCGAGCATCTGGGCGAGAAATTCGTGGGTGAGGGGAAGCAGTTGGGAGTCGAAGCGGTCCTGGCACATGAGGAGCCAGCGTGCCAGGCGCTGGTCGATTCCGTGGAGCCGGTTGCAGGCGGCGAGCTGAGCGACCTGCATCCCGTGCATCAGCGCGAAGCGGCCCAGCTGGGACCGGAGCGCCGGGGCAGACAGCAAAATATCCTGGAAGACTTCGGAACGAATCCGCACTCCGCTACCCGCCATTTGCACGATGGCGCGGAAGATCTCGAGGCGAAGGCCTTCGGTGAGGGACATGCCGATCATGCCCTCCTTGCCGACAATGCCGACCTCCACGCTTCTACCGTCGCGGCTCAAGGCTACGAGAGAGACCATGCCATCATTCAGAAAATAAGCGTACTCAATTTTCTCGCAGGGCTCCTGCAGGATTTTATGTTGGGGCAGGTCGACCGATTCCAGATGAGGACGGAGCAAACTGAACTCTTTGTCCGGAAGTGACAAGAGGATGAGACTGCCGACCGCTTTGCCGGAGGCATCAGAGCGGGAGCCCGGGTTCAGTGAAAGCGGCTTGCTCGATCTTGTAGTTCGCTTAGCGATGATCATTCCTTCCATCAAGGCATCTGTTCCCATAAATCGTTGGATGCCCCGAACCGTATCGCGTCAGTGCTGGAAAGCTGTAGCTTGGACCGTGATCGCAGTGGAAATGTGAAGGAATATAAGGGTAGAAGGTACGGAGAAAATTCCTGTCATTTTCCCACGGGGATGCGCCCCCATCCCATATTGCTTGCAACAACCGGCGAAAATCGCGGATATGCGCAAGAAGCTAATCTTTCTTTCGACCCATGGGTTCGTCATCCTCGAGGCGGCGTTCTTTAGCAGACAACAAGCGGTTCAGTTCCTGGACAAGTCTTAGAAATTCGTCGCGGTCCTGTTCCTCTGCGATTTTGGCGCAAAGCTCCTGAATCCGGTCACTTTCAGATTTGTGCATAACAGTTCAAGGCGAACCGGAAGTATTACAGTATTCACTGTAGAAGGTATGTTCGATGTCGAACGCTGTCGAAAGTTGGGCGGGGCAGTAACACTCAGCGTGGCCTTGGCGAATCAGGCTTGATTTAGCGTAGGACGGGTTCGAGATGAATCAGGCGTAGCCTTTCTTCTTCCACACATCCCAATCGGAGCGGACCGCTTGCAGCATGGCCTCGGCGGCGTGGTGCAGCCACTTCCCTTTTTGCTTACCGAGATGACGAAGAATAGCTTTGCGCGCCGACGGCGTGCCGAGATGAATGTTGGCGGTCTCCCATCCCATGGAGTGGAGCAGACGGAGCTCGGTGCTAGGCGCTCCCAATGAGGCGAGTTCGATGCGGGAGCAGTCGGGAGCGAGGCGGCGAACGATCCAGCGTCCGCGCAATTGGACGAAATGGTCGGGGCAGCGGACAGCGCGGTTGATAATGGTCTGATAGAGAATTTCGGCGGGACCTTTTTCTCTTTTGGATTCGAGGCTCTCGGCCCAGCAAGTGGAAGATGGGACGAGCGCTTTGGCTTCGCGGGCGATGCGTCCTCCGTGCCAGTCGGCGATGGCGACGAAGCGAGCATGGCCGAGACTGCCGAGTCCGGCAACGCGGTGGACTAGACGATATTGAACGCCGGGCTCGGGCATAAGATGTTCGATGGCGTCGGCGGCGCTGATGGGGGCTTGCCCTTTGAAGGTAGGAATCGCGTCTATTTTCTGCCAGAAACGGACGGGATCGCGGAGTTCGCCGTGGGCGATGAGGCTCAGCCATTGATGCTGTTCCCCAAGAACAAAGGCACGACCTTCCTTCTCGATACTCTCGCGGTAGCCATCGAGTATAGTGCCGCAGATGTCTTCGCGCTTTAGGGGAAGGCGTCCGGCCTCAACGGCAAGGTGGGCGCTGACAGCGAGGCGCACTAAATCGATGGTGTAGGCCATGGGCCAGGCTTCATCGAAGTCGTTGACTCCCCAGATCAGGCGGCCTTCGATGTCCCGCCAGGTTCCGAAATTCTCGACGTGGAGATCGCCAACCGCGAGAACGTGCGGGGCTTTGGCAAGATCGGGACAAATTTTGAGCCAGAGTTGCGCCCAACGGTAGTACGTGGCACGGAAGAACGGGAAAAGTTCCGCCTTCATGCGCTCGTGCTTGAGGCGGAGATCTTTCCTGTCGAGGTGGGTGCGTTGGACCAGCCAAGACTCAAAGCTGCGAGTGCTCTTGACGAAGTTCATTGCGAGCAACGATAAGGGGGCGCGGCAGCAGAAGTCAACGATTGGTTCGGAATGGGATCCACCATATTCGCAATGCCGAAATCGATTCAGCCGGGCTGAACATCGCCCTCAGGCACGGGACGTAACAGGTGCAGGTGATCGTTGCGCACGATAGATGTTCAGTGTAGGGGCAGTGCGGGAGGTGGTCCGTGATGGTTCATCACATGGCTTTGTGCGCGGGACGGCGGGATTGAGTCGCAAGTCAGAAATGATGATGATGATCAATATAAGGGGTGACGGCGGTCACGGACATGAAAAAATCTTAATGGCAGAATGCTGACATTGAACTAGGCCTTCTAGTTGAGATCGCCCGGCCTAACCCACAGGACCCCACAGAGCCGTCACCCCAGACGGCAAGGGCCGGGCGACTTATAACGAAGATAAAAGAGAGTGGTGGCCCTCCCCCAACCTCCCTTTCTTTTTCCTCTTCTACTTCGCGCGAAACCTATTCTCACCATTCCTTACTTGGCGAAGGCTCGCGGAAGTGCCCGTTAAAAGCCCTGGCCGCCGGGCGCTTTCGAAGTATCTCTCGGAAGTGGCTCGTTCAAGTCTTCGATCTGTTGTACGGTCAGGGTTGCCGCATCATCCATCTTGCGGTCTGCTCCGATTTGGATCAAATGCTCTTTGGGTCCGGAACCGTCCTGGAAACGCCGAACGGCATGCAACTGGACGCCAGCTCGCAGCAGAGTTAAAGCGACGAACTTAACGTCAGCGAGCGGGACCTTCTCGCCCGCCCAGATTGAATTCGTAGGATCGTCGGTAACTCGCGGCGGAGCCTTACTGAACTGCAGTCCACCCTCTTGGAGGGCCTTGGTCACTACTTCGTTATCTACATCCTTGCTGAAGTATTCGATCGTCGAATGCTGTGCAGATGGATTGAGCGCCAGCGTTTGCAATTCCCGGTTGCGGGCGGAATCCGCATACAAGCTCTGTTGCACTTGATTTTTGCTGACTTGACCGGTGGTAGCAGCCAGGATTCCGCGTTCCCGCAAGCCCGCGACGATCAGGTCGAGTTCCTGCTGCGAGGATGTTGCGAGACCCAGTTGAACGCCAGATGTTTCCTTGGCGGATTGCGCCAGCTCGATTTGACGGTCGGCCTTTTGGTTGGCGGCAGCAAGCAGAGCGGCGGCATCGGAGGCATCGCGATTGTCTTTATAGCCGTAGATTCCCGTTGTAATCGCCGAAGCGCAGAGAATAGCGATGACCATCCACGTTTTTCCTCTGTCTGTTTTCGGATCGATGTAAAGGCCTGCCAGGCCGCTGATCAAACTGATAAACGGAAGGAGTATGTTGCGAAACATGCGTGTCTCCCGGCGATGAGGCAGGAAAAGCACCTCACCGTCTTGTCGATAAAAGGGATCCCAGAAGGTCGGGATTATAACCCAGATCTTATCTTTCACAAGTAATTCGAGGGCGAGAAGTCAGACTTCGGGAGAGAGGCTTGTGTTCCATGCGACACAGTGCGTCGTGTTGACCACGTTCTGGACGCTTTCGATTGAGGCTAAAGACTTCCCTATCAATACCCTGCGTCTGGCGGCTGGGTTGCTCCTAGAAATTCCGGCAGGCGACTCAGAGAAATGGGGCGAGGAGATCGATATGCAAATGGCAATAACATTTATGGCGGTGGTGGGAGGAATGATCCTGTCGCTGGCGGCGGCATTGGTGACAGAGGAAGTGATTTTCGGGCAGGTGGTGCGGGTGTTTTTTGTGAGGCAGACGGTGACTGAGAAAACCGAGGACAAGCGCTGAGGCGCGAAGGAGAACGACAATGCTGGCATTGAAGAATTTGCTGATGGCAGGTGGCGTAGGAATGATGGTGGTCGCTGTGTACATTCTTGCGCACGATTTGTATCGCGGAGTTTTGTACCGGCGCGCCCTGGCTACGCCGGGAGTAGTGGCGGTAGCAGTAGTGGCGAGGTGGCGAGTTTCTCTGGCGCTGGCGATGTTGGCTTGGGGGCCGCTGCTAATGGCGTTCAGTATTGTGGTGGTGCCAAGCGGCATGGCGGGTGTGCGAGTAAGCCAGATGCGTGGAACGGAGCCGGGAACGCTTTATCCGGGAGTGCACCTGGTTACCCCGCTGGTGGAGGACGTGGCGTTGTTCGATACGCGGGATCAGATATTCACCACGGGCGTCTCGGAGGACGAAACGGTTGCGGCGAAAAAATCATCCGCGAAAGGGCAGCCGCTGAATGTGCAGGCGAAGGAGGGGCTCACACTGGGACTGGCGATCACGGTGCGCTACCGGCTGGATGCGAAGCGGCTGGACTACATCGAGGGAAATTTGCCGCATCCGGTGGAGAAGGAAATCGTGCCGCCTACGGTAGCAAGTGTGTGGCGCGAGATCGTTCCGAACTACACGGTGCGGGATGTATTTTCGGCGAAGCGCGAAGAAGTGCGGCAAAAGGCGGCGGCGTTGATTACGCAAAAGCTGGCGGCGGATGGGATCGTAGTGAAAGAGGTGATGCTGCGGGACATCCAGTTGCCGGCTGAATATGCGGAAGGGCTGCAGGCGCTGCTGTTGAAGGAGCAGGAGAACGATCAAATGTCGGTAGAAACGGAACTCAAGAGTAAGGAAGTGCGCATCGCCGAACTGGAGGCCGAGGCCTTGAAGGCGCGGCAAGTGAAAGCGGCGGAGGGCGAAGCGCGGGTGAGGGTTCTGCGAGCCCAAAGCGAATCGGACGCGATGCAATATACACTGCCGCTCAAACAGAAGCAGATTGAACAAAGCCGGCTGGAGGCCCAGGCGCGCAAGGAGGCGACGATTCAGAATGCGGAAGGCGACGCGCAGGCCAAAGTGATCGACAGCAAAGCCGAAGGCGAGCGGCGTAAGCTGCTGGCAGATGCGGAAGCGGACCGGATTCGGGTGACGGCGGCGGCGGATGCGGAGCGATTGCAGAGCGAGGCGGCCGTATTGAAAGGGAATCCGCTGCTGATCAATAAGATCGTGGCGGAGCGGCTCTCGGACAAGCTGCAGATCATGATGGTTCCCGCCGACGGAAAGTTCTTCTTCGCCAACGACGTGCTGCGGGGCATGAACATGGCGAACCAGAGCGCGCAGTCGGAACAGCAGGCAAAATGATCGCCGGCAAATTTGCGAGTCCTGCGGTGTGAGATATGATGCCAAGGATTCGGCCTCCTGGGTTTGACCGGGTCGCCGAACCTTTCAGGCAACGACGCAGGCAACGACAGGAGCGATGATGTTTCGCCGCAAACTGCTGGCTCTGTTGGCGCTGACCGTGTTTCTATCGGTCGCGGCGGTGACATGGCTGGTATCGGAAGTGACGCGCCGAGCCTTTGTGCGCAGCGACGATGAGCGATCGACAGCGCTGGTGTCGCAGTTCCATCGCGCGTTTGCCCGGCGGGGCGAGGACGTCGCGCGGCGAGTGGAGGGAATTGCGAACTCGGAGGCGGCGAGCCGCATGGCGGTGGCATTGAACCGCAAACCAGCGGATTCCGGTCCTTATTTCGAGTTGGCGAAAGCGCTGGCGGAAAACAGTCAACTGGATTTCCTGGAATTCGTGGAGGGCGATGGAACGATTGTTTCGTCGGCGCAGTGGCCGGCAAAGTTTGGATATCCGGAGATGGCCATTACCAACGTTGCAGATGCGGCTGGGCACGAGGCATTTCTGAAGCAGGAAGAATTGCCGGACGAAACCGAGCTGGGGTTATTTGCGGTAAGGGAGACGCAGGCCGGAGAGCGGCCGGTCTATGTGATTGGGGGACGGCGGCTGGACAAAGATTTTCTTTCCGGCCTGGATTTACCGGCGGAAATGCATGCTTTGCTCTATCAGAACCGTGGCGATCATTTTTCCGGGGATTTGTTGATCGATCCGGCTGCGTCATTCTCCGCGCAAAAACATCCTGCCGAAAAACTGGCACCCATCGTTGACGCGGTGCGTAAGTATGGGCAGGAGATGTCGGCGGTGGTGGCATGGTCGCAAGACCGAGTGGACGACGAAATGTTTCATGCCATCCCGCTATTTGGAGCGGGCGCAGGCAGAGAACGTCCGCTGCTGGCGATTTTGCTGGTTGGAAATTCGCGGCGCACCTACGTGGAGTTGAAGCGGCACATCCGGGCTGCGGCGCTGCTGGTGGGAGGCGGAGGAATTGTTCTGGCAATTCTGCTGAGCAGCTGGGTGGCGGCGCGGGTGACGCGTCCGGTAGAGCGGCTGGCGCATGCGGCGCAGGAAGTGGCGGCGGGAAATTGGGATGTGCGAGTAGAGGTTACGGGCGCGGACGAACTGGGGCAGTTGGCCGACTCGTTTAACCGAATGACTACGGAATTGCTGGGGCAAAGAGAGCGGCTCATGCAGGCAGAGCGCGTAGCTGCTTGGCGGGAACTGGCGCGGCGTTTGGCGCATGAATTGAAGAATCCGCTGTTTCCGCTTCAGCTTACGATGGAGAATCTGGTGCGGGCGCGGCAACAGGGTCCGGAGCAGTTCGAGGAAGTGTTCCGCGAGAGTGCGAGGACGCTACTGGCGGAAATTGCGAATCTAAAGGGCATTATTGCGAGGTTCAGCGAATTCTCGAAGATGCCACAGCCGCAATTGCAACCGGTGCAGTTGAATGAAGTAGTACGCGGCGTCTGCCAACTTTTTCAGGCACAACTGGAAGCGCCAGGGCGGGCAAAGATCAAGTGCGAAGTGGAACTGGATCCGCATTTGAAGCCGATCGCAGCGGACGCGGAGTTGTTACACCGCGCGATTTCGAATCTGGTGCTGAATGCCATGGATGCGATGCCGCAGGGCGGGACGCTCACGCTGCGTACTCGAAACGAGGACGGCAGACCGCTGATTGAGGTTGAGGATACGGGAGCGGGGATGACGGCGGAGGAACGGGAGCGGATATTCACTCCTTATTATACAAGCAAGGTTGGAGGCACCGGGCTGGGGCTGGCTATTGTGCAATCGGTGGTCAGCGACCATGGAGGCAGGGTTTTGGTGCAAAGTGAAGTGGGGCGGGGGACGACGTTTGTGATCGAGTTGCCGGATTCGCAGAGAGCGTAAAGCAGACTCAGGCTAATAGTTTTTCGCGATGGAGGAAGATTGGCGACGAAAGCACATCTGCTGATAGTGGACGATGAGGCGAACACGCTGGCGTCGCTCGCGCGAGCATTCCGGCTGGCGGGGCACGAGGCTACCGTCTGCGACAACGCAGGGAAGGCGCTGGAGCTAGCTAAGGCGCAGAAGTTCGACTTGATTCTCTCCGACGTGCGAATGCCGGGTAAGGATGGGCTCTCGTTGCTGGAAGAATTGAAAGCGCAGGGAGTGACGGTGCCGGTGGTGATGATGTCGGGGCAGGCAGACATTGAAATGGCGGTGCGGGCGACGCGGCTGGGTGCGCTGGATTTTCTGGAGAAGCCGATCTCCACGGAAAAACTTTTGCTGACGGTGGAGAACGCACTGAAGCTGCAGCGGCTGGAAAGCGAGAACCGGCAACTCAAGCAGAGGCTGGGTAAACACGAAGTGGTATGGCAGGGCGCGGCGATGCAGCGCGTGATGGCGCAAGTGACACGGGTGGCGGCGAGCGAAACGCGAGTGTGCATTCTGGGAGAAACGGGGACGGGAAAAGAACTGGTGGCGCGGACGATTCATGAGCGCAGCGGACGTTCCACTGGGGCCTTTATAACCCTGAATTGTGCCGCGGTTCCGGCGGAGCTGATCGAATCGGAATTGTTCGGGCACGAGAAAGGAGCGTTCACTGGGGCGGCAGGACGGTACATCGGAAAATTCGAACAGGCGGACCACGGGACAATTTTTCTGGATGAGATTGGCGACATGCCGCTGGCGATGCAGGCCAAGCTGCTGCGTGTGCTCGAAGAAGGAGAAGTGGAGCGAGTGGGCGGCGAGAAGCCGGTAAGCGTGGATGCGCGAGTCGTAGTGGCGACTCATCGCGACCTGGAGGCGCGGGTGCGGGACGAGAAATTCCGTCAGGATTTATTTCACCGGGTTTATGTTTTTCCGCTGGTGTTGCCGCCGCTGCGAGAGCGGCGGGAGGATATTCCGGCGCTAGTGGCACATTTTGCGGCGCAGGTGAGTGCGCAGAATGGATGGAAGGCGGTTCCGTTTTCCACGGAAGCGATGGCGGCGCTGCAATCCCATGCGTGGCCGGGCAATGTACGCGAGTTAAGAAATATGGTGGAGCGGCTGATGTTGCTGGCGACCGATGGTCAGGTTGATCTTGATACGGTGGAGATGGCTTTACCAAAGGGCGCAAGCGTTTCGGCTACGTCAACATTTTCGGCGGGAGCGCTGTCGGAGCGCGTAGATGCCTTTGAGCGCGAGGTGATCCTGGCGGAGTTGAAGCGCAGCCATTCGAATGTGAGTGTGGCGGCGAAGGCGCTGGGGCTGGAGCGTAGTCATCTTTATAAGAAGGCGGAGCAGTTGGGGATCGATTTGAGGGCGATGCGGCAGCGCGAACAAGGGGCCACGCAGGAGTGATTGCCAGCACACATCAAGTGAATCCACTGGCCTAGGGCAATTCCACACCGCGCCTGAGATCGGCGGCCAGCAGCCGATGGAATAATTGTTCGCCGGCCTCGCGCCGAACCGAGAGCCGCCCGGCGCGGTAGGCGCGGGATTTCAGGCCGCGCTGCACGTCTTCGCATATCCCCAAATCTTCTTCCTGCACGCGATTGCCGACGTTCACCGACTGCTCATTGTATTCGCGGCTGGCTTCGCCGATATCCGCGAAATAAAAATCGAAGATGACGGTGCAGTGATCCACATCGACCGGGATCACGAGATTCGTATCCATGTATCCGGCGTAGCAGTTGATCATCAAGTTAGGATGCTGCCAGAAATACCAGGCGCGGTCGCCTTTGCGGGCGGCGCCGGTGGCGGCATCGTCGTTCGAGGCGACCATGGGGCTGGATTGCAGGCAGTAACGATCTTCATTCTCGATGGTGTACTGCTTGTAATCAAGAACCGAATTCAAACCTTTGTGCAGATGAGGAACGTGGTAGCCGCCATCGAGATAGTTATCGACGAAGACCTTCCAGTTGCAATGAATGTCATAAGTGCGTCGATCGAAGTAATGCAGCTTGCCGATGCCGAGAGCAGCGACCCGCTGGACGAGCCCACCGAGAAAATCGGCTAGGGGCGCAGCCTGATCATCGAGATTGATGAAGACAAAACACTCCCAGGTTTCAACACGGATAGGAACCAATCCGTGTTGTGCGCGATCGAAATCTTCGACGCCTTCGAACTCCGGCATGCCTTTGAGTGAGCCATCGAGTCCGTAGTTCCAGCCGTGATAAGGGCAATGCAACCGAGTAGCGTGGCCGCAGGGTTGGGTGACCACGGCGGCGGCGTGATGGCGGCAGACATTGTAGAAAGCACGAAGAGTGCCATCGTTGCCGCGGACCACTACGATCGGTTCCCCGGCGACTGTCGTGGACACGAATTGCCCAGGCGATTGCACTTGATCCGTGCGCGCGACCAGTTGCCATGTCCTGCTGAAAACATTCTGGCGCTCCAGTTCCGCGATGCGCGGATCGGTGTACCACGCGGCAGGAATGGTTGAGGCCTGAGACAGCGGGGCGCGGTCATTGTACGTTGCGAGGATTTGATCGATGGAAAATGCCATGGCGTAGATTGAGCATTCCATCCTAAATGTATTGACCTCGCATGGCGAGGGTCAGGCGCGTTTTTTCGAGCAGGAAAATAATCCGAAGCGGTAAGGTCCAATAAAAAAGCAGGCCCGGAAGAGCCCGCTCAAGTCACTTCGGAAACAACTCTAGCCGGCATTGCGTAGTTTTGGTTGTTCCGCGCGCACGAGGGGCATATCGACCAGATGCTCGCTGATAAACCAAACTTGCAATTCATTCGTACGCAGCACGTCGCTGACCACCACGTCATTGGTGCCTGCATCGTCCAGTTGGTCGGCGAGCTTGGCCAGCTTGCGGCAGTGGCCAATGATGATCTGGTGCGCGTCGAGCAGGCGGGAAATCTGCACGGGCACCTCTTCCCTGCCCTTGGGCGGACGCTCGATGCGAGTGGTTTCGGCAACGTCGGCCGCCATGGCGATGGAGATTCCGCCAAGCAATTGGATCCGTTCGGCAATCGTGTCGACCAGTTCGGATTGTTCTCCGTAATGTTTATCGAATAAAAGGTGGAGCTGATAGAAGGTTGGCCCCGCGACTTGCCAATGCGATTTCTTGTAGAGGTCGCGGAGGGTCATGGTGTCCGCAAGCAACAGGTTAAGTTGCTCGGTCATCTCGAGGCGAACCGGCTCTTCGAGATCGAGCGGCAGAAGGTGCGAAACCGAGCCATAGGCTTGGATTTCGGCTGCACGCTGGTGAAAGCGAGGCTGCGCGCTCAGGGTGCCTCGCTCGCTGGCAGAAGTTTTCGGGTTCGAATCTTTCTTGGCCATAAAATATGTTCTCCTCAGCTACTGGGCAATTTTCAGGTTTCAGCGATCCATAAAAACTCAACCTTGGTTCGATGCTAAGAACCAGCCACGGGATGCGATCGGTTCGGAAGACCTGTAATATCGCGAAACTCTACCTCAAAGGGTCCGAATCGAAGCGGAAGCGCGCAGAACACCGCAATTATACACAGCGAAGATTGACGATGCAGCGGGCATTGTTTATGATCGAAATGCGGGGTGGAGCAGTCTGGTAGCTCGTTGGGCTCATAACCCAAAGGTCGGTGGTTCAAATCCACCCCCCGCAACCAAATTCATCGGTGAATTACGGGCGCCTATTATTGGGCGCTTTTTGATTTGTCCGTGTTTTGCCCGAACCACAGTTTGGACTGTGAGGACATCCACCACGGCGAACTGGTGGTATGCGAGGTGAGTGCCGGGCACTTCGCTACTCGAGCAAAACGTGGTGCGGGCGGAGGGACTTGAACCCTCATGGGCCGTTTAAGCCCTGCGGATTTTCATACCGTCTACGGCTTTCGCCGCCCGGAGGTGAGGCCTTTGGAGGGCTCACGCCAGGTTTGCGGTCTGGACTATCCCTTCACCCCTCCGAAGGATCCGGAGCTTAGGGTGCTGCCCGTCTAGTCTCTACACCTTCCCGGTTGGGGTTTCTCCGGGCTTGGCTCGGGATTGCCATTGCAGGTTTCCCCGAATTTGGGCAGTTCTGCTTCGCCGGTTTCCCAGGCGAGCACTCAAGTTTTCCTTAAGTCCGCTGCGTATGCCATTCCGCCACGCCCGCGCGCGGCTGTCTGACTACTCTCTATCATAGGGCAAAGTGGGCTTTTAAGTGCGCTGCGTCTACCAATTTCGCCATCCCGGCTCGCGATCATTTTGGCCTATCGTTCCACTTGCTCTTATCGCCCCGAGTGCCGGCTACCCTTCCGCTCCCTCCCGCATCTCAACTGCGGCGTGGAGCCTCCTATGAAATCTTTCGCAATCGTTCGCTGTCTTGTTTGTGCCATCGGTCTTTTGTCATTAGTGATTTTTGTCCCGGCCCTGCATGCCGGAAATGACGTGCTGGGCCAGATCGATTTCGTCGGCACATCCAAAGTGGAGCGTACGTCCGGTGTCTGGGTCGACGGACAATACGTCGGCTACCTGCACGAACTCAAGGGATCGAAAAAACTTCTGCTGCTTCCGGGCGAGCACGAAATCACCGTTCGCCAGGGCGGCTACGTTGATTTCGTTCAAAAAGTCGATGTCCGCGCCGGACAAACCCAAACTGTCGAAGTGAAAATGGAAAAAGATACGCGAGTTCAGCTTCCGCGCATCACTGCCGAAATCAAGCTGGACGTAAATCCCAATCGTGCCGCCGTCTTTGTCGATGGCCTCTTCATCGGGCATGTTGCGGAATTCAACGGCCTCGGCAAGGCCTTGCTGGTCGAACCTGGCAAACGCAAAATCAAAATCAGTCTGCCCGGCTATCAAACTTTCGAAACCGATATCGATCTCGTGGCGAACCAAAAGTCAACGGTAAAGACGGACCTGATGAAAGGCGGCCCAGCGGAAGGAACTCCACTTCCTCAATAAACACAGGAAGCCTTACCTCAAGCAGCGTCATCAGCAGGCGGCCGCGGCCGCGGTCGCCGGCGCCCCGCGCTGCTTGCGCAACTCCGCCAGAAACGCATCCGCCGTGAGCCCCGCTTGATTGCGGAATAGTGCCAGCAGAGGATCGTCCAGATCCGAAACCCCGGGCTGAGCTTGGGCAGCGCCGCCCGCTTCCGTTTCCAACCCCTCCGGTTCCACGAGCAACTCCGGCAACGTATCGGGATTTTCCGTCAGGCAACCCAGAAATTTTTCCAGCAGCGCGCGATGCTCCGCCGTCCTCTGCGTAAATTCCACGCCCATGCCCGTATCCGGATGCATCACTCGCACCACGCCTTCCGACCGCACTTCAATTCCCGCCGCTTTCATCGAAAGCGTCACCCGCGTCGATACCGGAAATGGAGACGCAATATCCAGATAGCAACCGCGCAGGCTCAAGTCCGTCAACTGGCAACGTACCGGCGGATCGTCCTTCTCCACATCCGGAGTGTTGCGCCCCAGCCATTCACGCAATTGGTGCTCAACGTCCTGCGATGCGTCCACAAATCGCAACCCCACCTGCGCTCCGCTACCCTCCCACGCAAACTCCGCAGCAACTTCCAAGCGAGAGCTTGATCCCGGCAGCGTAAACGCCAAATTCCATCGCCCACGCGGCTTGCTCCGCCGCGGCAACGAAACTGCCAGCCCGCCTTCACCCAAGTCCGTCGTATTCACCTTGAATCGCGTCCCTGATTCCAGGCTCGCCATCTCCAGCGGAAAATTAACCGAGATCCGCGAATTCCTTCTCCGTTCCCGTTTCATCAATGCCCGCGCCGTGCGAAAGCTCGACCTCGCTCTCTCCGCCGAAACCGGCTTGTACAGAACGAAGTGCGCCCCAATCTCAAACGCGGATCGCAGTCCGCTCGCCGGATCCAGAATCGCCACCGCAATCGCCCGCTTGTTGCAGGGAGCCGTCCTTGCTCCCCGCAGAACATCCGCCGCCCCAGGGCCCGCGCAATCCACAATGATCGCCTCAAACCGCTCCCGCGTCAGTTGGCGCAAAGCCGCTTCCGCGCTTGCACAATGTTCAACCCCAATCTCCAGGTCGCCCAGCGTTCGCCGCAACACCCGCACGATCTTGTCGTCTGCACAAAGCAACAATGACTTCAGATTCATAGCCGCCCTTAAGTCCTTCCAGCGCGCGTTCTCCTCTTTAAGATATTCCTCAGAGGCTTGCACTCTCCAATGTATGCCGCCCACAGCCGCGCATCAATCGAGCACTCACCTTTACTGGTTACGTCTGTAACGCCCATGCCCTGCACATTGAGTCGCGCGATCCACCTTTCACTCGGCGAACCTAACGCTAATAGACACAATTAGTTGCGGCTAAGAATTCAAGCCGCGAGGATGCAAATTGTCATTGACTTTCTCCCCCGAACTGCCCTAACATACTGAGTCTCCAAACAGCTTTCGGGACCTGCTTCTTGCACCATTGAATGGGGCACGCTGCTTTTCGTTGCATCCCTGTTAGCGCTAGGAGAATCTTATATTTGGCGCAATTATTGCGGTTGAATTGATCCCCATCAGTACGAAAGGCGCTCTTAATGGCAAAGCGACGTGGCAATCCCAACTGGGGCAAGCCCGAACCCATCGGCCCGGTCGTCCCTACTATCACGGAGTTCGAACAGGTGGTGCGCGAGTATAAGCTCACCCCCGATCAATATCTGCGCTCCACTCGTCTGCGCGAGTGGGCCCGCCGCAACAAGAACTCGAAATATATTCCCGAGCCGCTCCTAGAAGCCTGGGGCTTCGAAATCGAGTCCACCTTGTAACGGCAGATCAAATATTGAATTCCAAGGGTCGCGAATTGCGACCCTTATCTTTTTGCATGAGACATTTTTGCATGAGACCTTAATGTGGGACAGCCGCCCTCGGCTGTCCGTCGAGCAAAGCTCGACCGCTTTTTCTTGTACTATCGACACCCGCGCCCCCATGCTGAACTGGCTGCAAATCCCGCTCTCCGAACTCTTCGCCATCCTCGCGGCCGTCGCCTTCGCCGCCGGACTCAACGTCTACGCCACCGTCGGGGTTCTCGGTCTCCTCGCCCGCTTCGGACATCTCTCACTGCCCCCCAGCCTCCAACTCCTCGAAACCTGGCCAATCATCGCCGCCAGCCTCATCCTCTTTGTAATCGAATTCTTCGCCGACAAAATCCCAGCCTTCGATCTAATCTGGAGCGGCCTCCACACCTTCGTTCGCATTCCCGTCGCCGCCCTGCTCGCCTATGGCGCCACCCGCCAACTCACTCCCGGCGAGCAACTTCTCGCCGCCCTTCTCGGAGCCCTCATCGCCCTCGCCGCCCACGGCGGAAAAACCGCCCTTCGCGCCGCCGTCACCCCATCCCCCGAGCCTTTTTCTAATATCTCATTAAGTCTCGGCGAAGACGCACTCGCCATCGCTCTCACCTGGCTCGCCACGCGCCACCCCTACGCCGCCGCATCAACCGCATTCACCCTTCTCCTTATTATCATTCTGCTCGCACGTCTCGTACTCAGGGCTCTGCGCGCTCTCTTCCGCGGCGCGCAAAAGGAATTCGCGGACGTTTTCGGCTAATTCTCCTTCTATCCTTAAGGTAAAATCCGATCTTTACACTAAGCCTTCGGCCCCGTGCGATCCCAATTCTCCCAATCACGGCTTTTCTCCCACTCAGCCATCTTGCTCGCCGCGCTCCTGGCATCGAGTCTTATTTACGCTCAGAATCTCCCTCCCAAGTCTCCCTCACAACCCGCTGACTCTGAACCTTCTGCCATTCGCATTAAGAAAACCATCCGTCTGGTCGAAGTCGACGTCATCGCCAAAGATAAAAGGGGACTGCCCATCACCAATCTTGAGGCAAAAGATTTCACTCTCAAAGACGACGGTCATATCGAAAAAATCACCTTATTCTCCCTGCAAAGCCGAAGTGTTCCCGCCGAAGAAAAAGCGGGTCACGAACAGTCCCCTTCCACTTCCAACTCCATTCATATATTTTCCAACGCTCACGCCTCCGGCGCCGTGCCCGTCGTCATCCTCATGGATTTGCTGAACTCTTCCTGGGACAACCAGCCCGCCATCCGATCCTCGCTCATCGCATCCTTCAAACGCATACCCCCGCAAACCCCCATCGCTCTTCTCATTCTTTCCGAGGAGCTCAAACTCGTCAGCGACTTCACCACCGATACGAAGTCGCTCACCACTCTGCTCCAAAAACCCTCCGCTCCCCGCCAGGAAGGCATCGGTCCCGCCATTACGGCCACGGAAACTTCGAATGAAAAAGCCAACGAAACAATCATGAAAAGCGCCATCCGCGCCTTCAACCAGGAAAGCGGAGCCCGCGTCGACCGCACCGTTCGAGCCCTCAACCTGATTCGCACTCAACTCTCCCACATGCAAGGCCGCAAGAGCCTGATCTGGGTCGGCGGCGGCCTTAGCGTTGGCCCGCACGACTGGCCTGCGATCCGCAACGTAATCGATCAGTTCAACGATGCCAACGTCGCCGTCTACACCGTCGATGCCCGCGGCGTCCTCCTCGACTACGGAATCGGCGCGGAGATCGACCAGAACGACATGATCGACCCTTTAGACGCAGAACGCGCTAAAACTCGCGGAGACATTCTCGATGTCATCGCTCGCGGCACCGGAGGCGTTCCCTACCGAAATACCAACGCTCTCGATCAGGCCGTGATTCGCGCCGTCGATGACAACACCACCGTTTATACCCTCGGCTTTTATCCCCATCACGACGATTGGCAAGGCAAGCCGCACAAAATCGAGCTTGTAGTCGCGCGCCCCGGCATAAGCCTCCGCTACCGTTCGAGTTACCTCGCCACTCCCGAGGCAAAACCCGAAGTCGAAGCCAAAGAGAAAAACCAGCAGGAGACGTTAGAGGCAGTCATCGCCAGTCCTCTGGAATTTCCCGGCCTTCGTTTCGGCGTCGAAGCCATCCCGGGTGAACATCCCGGCATTGCAAGTTTATCCCTGCACATCTCGCCCGCCGAGCTTCGCTTGTCGATGAGAGATGAGAAATTGACCGGCGCGCTTCAACTCACTTTCGTTCAAAAGCGGCCTTCCGGGGACGAACTCTCCCGCAAAACTTCCGCTTTCAGTTTTCAGCTCTCACCCGATCAATATAACGACGCCGTCGCCCATACCTTCACTCTCACTTCCTCCCTGAAGCTGCACGAAAACGCCACCAAGATTCGCGTTCTCCTGCGCGACCTCAACTCCGGAAGAATTGGCACTGTGGATGTTCCCGTAGATGCCGTTCCCGGCGACGCAATACCAGAATCAACTGATTAGACTTCTATTAAACAATTCCTATTTCGGCACCTACGACGAACTGCCCCCAATCCCCGGCATCGCGAACCCCTAATCAAGCATCCAACAGAATCAGAACGCACATGTCCATCTTTGACGAAAAATACCGTGTTGTCGGTATCGAACGGGATCGCCTCATGGTGCGTGGCGTTCATAGCGGCGAAGTCCTTACCATCATCAATCCCGAACCTTCGTTTCCGCTTTCGCAGGATGACTATCCCGTAGGTAAACTCATCGCCCTATCGGACCCCTCCGCCACTCTGCAAAATTAGCCCGAGCCTGTGGCCCTCTGTGTCCACTGTGGTAAAGATTTTGCTTTTTGCAGCTAACGAAATGCAGCTAACGAAAAGAGCCACAGCCGAAGCCGTGGCTCTTTAAAAAACAACTCCTAATTCTAGCTTGCCTTACGATACTCGTCCTCTCTCGATCTTCCCGTGTTAATCACTTCTTTCCGCCGCTCCCGCAACCGGTCCTGGAACGTATCCCATCTCGGCCCAATCCCAACAGCGGTGTTGTCAATCTCGACCGTGCTCGTCCCTGCCGCATATCCCGGCTCGATGAACCCCGTGTCTTCGATCTCAGCCGCTCCCGCCGTTTCTGCGCTCGGCGCTCCCGCCGCTCGCGCCGAAGCCGAATTCCCCGGCATCTGCTGCGTCGTCGGAGTAATATTTCGGTCCGTCCCCGTGCGGTGCATCACCGGATCGGCTTCCCACTTCGAGCGGTACTTCCCTTCATAATCCGACCACTGCTCATCCGATTCCAGGTCCGTCTCCTTATAAGGAGGGAAATTCTCCACTTGCGCCTTGGTCAAATCCACCGCAAAGTCATCGTCATGCTCGGTCGAAGGCCGCAACCGGTCCGCCGGCACAATAAACTGCTTGGTCGACAACCATCCTCCGGTATCGACCACAACATAACGAATCAAACCGGTCGTGTGGTCGAAAATGACGTCATCGATCTTCCCAAGTTTTTCATCGTCCAGACCGTATAGCTTCGATCCTCGAATGTCTTCGGCTTCGTCAGTGAACCGATAGTTCCGCAGCATCCCATAGTTCGCCATTAATATTTTCCTCCCGGAAACTTTTCTATCCGTGCTGTTCTTGGATGTCACTCCTCCCGCGCGCGTATATCAACAATTTTGACCGTCCGACAAAACCCGATAAAGAGAAAGAAGGTTACGTTTCCGATACGTCCCCTCAAGCCCCTACCGCGAATCATCTATAATCGCCTCAAGGAAACCCCTAACCAAGATGCATTTGCTCTCTTACTCTGCTTTCATTATCGGCGGCGAAACCCTCGAACTCATTTCCAACACCGGTGCGGTCGCCAAGTTCGTTCTCATCATCCTGCTGGCCTTCAGCCTCATTTCCTGGGCCATTATTCTCACCAAATGGAGCCTTCTCCGCCGCGCCCGCGTGCAAAGCGGGCGCTTCCTCCGCGCCTTCCGCAAGGCCCAGCGCATGCAGGATATCGCCGCGGTCGCCGATCAATTTCGTCCCAGCCCGCTGGTCGGAGTTTTCGAGGGCGGCTTCCTGGAATACAAACGCCAGCTCACCACTCCATCGGCTACTCTCCGCAGCCTAACCGCGGTTCAGCGCGGCATGCAGATCGGCGCATCCGAGGAAATCACGCGCCTCGAGCGCAACGTTCCCTGGCTCGCCATCACCGCCGCCGTCACACCTTTCATCGGGCTCTTCGGCACCGTCTGGGGCATCATTGACGCCTTCCACGGCCTCGGCACCGCCGGCGGCGCCACCCTGCGGGCCGTCGCTCCCGGTATCTCCGAAGCTCTCATCACCACCGCCGCCGGACTCGCCGCCGCCATTCCCGCCGTCATTGCCTACAACTTGATCGGCAACTCCATCCGCGTCTTTGCCGCCCGCGGAGACGACTTCTCCCTCGAAGTGCTCAACGCCATCGAAAGCATTCAGCCTCAAGCCGTGGCCGAAGTGAGGCGCTGATGGCTTTCACTTCGCCCAACGGCCGCACGCAGACGGCACTCGCCGACATCAACATCACTCCGCTGGTCGATGTCGTGCTCGTACTGCTGATCATCTTTATGGTCACAGCCCCCGTCCTCCAGTCAGGCATCGAGGTCAGCGTCCCCAAAACCCGCACCGTTAAAGAGATTTCCGAGGAGCGCACCGTCATCACGATTAATAGAGATCAGCGCGTCTTCCTCGGCAACGACGCCATCAACATCAACCAGATCGCCACTCGTCTCAAGCAGAAAATTCGCGACCCACACAATCAATTTATTTTTATCCGCGCCGATGAGAACGTTCCCTTCGGTGCTTTCGCCACTGTCATGGACGCAGTCAAGCAATCAGGCATCACCAACGTGAGCATCGTCACGCAGCCCCTCGAACAAAGCGGTCAGGGAAATGGCGCAAAACGCTGAGATTTTTTTCGAACACGATAGCTGGGGACACGCCCTCGCCTGGTCTGCTGGCTTCCACGCCATCGTCACCGCCATCATCATCGTAGGCCCGCTTATATTTTCCAGACCACGCGGCTCCGATTGGGGCTCTGGAGGCGGCGGTTCGGCCATGGGAGTAACCCTCGTCAGTTCCGTTCCCTTATCCGTCGCGCCCAACCAGAACCAAAACGTTCTGGCCAACGAATCCAAAGGTTTGGCAAAATCTCAGCCCAAGATTGAAGAGAAAGAACCCGACGCCATCGAGATTCAAGGCAAGAATACGAAAGTGAAGCCCAAAAAGGTTTCCACGCCCACCAAGGCCAAGCCGCAGCCCGTGCCCGAAGAAGAAACCAATCAGGTCGCCTTCGGAGAAGGCGGTCCCGTGAGCGGTCCCTATGGCAGCTTCGCCGCGGGCGGCGCCAAGGGAGGCTTCGGAGTCAGCGGCGGCGGCGGCGACTTTGGCACCCGCTTCGGCTGGTATGTCCAGATCATCCAGCAAAAGGTTTCCGAGAACTGGTTGAAGTACGAGGTCGATCCGCGCATCACCAGCGCCGAGCGCGTTTACATCACTTTCGACGTGGCCCGTGACGGCCATCCCTTCAACGTGAAGGTCGAGCAGTCCAGCGGAATCCCCTCGCTCGATATTTCCGCCACCCGCGCCCTTCAGCGCATCGACACCTTCGGCGCGCTGCCGCCCGATTACAGCGGCAATAAGATCTCAGTAGAATATTGGTTCGATTACAGCAAAAAATAAAGTGTTTCAGCGTTGCCCTGATGATTCTTTTAGCACCAAATTCTCGACTATGATGAATCGTAACTTGAAAATAAAAACATATCGGACTACGATATTGTCGTTCGCTGTGTGCTTTAATTTCCTTAAACGGATGTACGTCAACCGCAAGCCAACTCCGGTCTCGGCTGCACTCGCTTTGCATCTGGCAAGCGTTTGCTTGCTGCCTCTCTTCTCGACCCTCTTCTTGTCGACCGTCTCCGCCTTGGCCCAGGACTGGGTCCGCACCGGCTCCGGTCTCGGCGTCGAACGGGTTCGCCTCGCCGTTCCTGACTTCAAGCCCGCCAATGCCGATCCACTGAACACCGCTCTGCTCAAGACTTTTAACGACACGTTCTGGAACGACCTCGATAATTCCGGCGTCGTCGATCTCGTCTCCAAGAGTTTTTATCCCCTGCAAGCCCCCGGCAATCCCACCGAAGTCACCTTTGGTGTCTGGAACTCTCCCCCACCCAACGCCGCCATGCTCGCCTTCGGCAACCTCGCCGTCACCGGTGGCAAAGTCGTAGCGCAGGGCTGGCTCTACGACGTCAAAAACACCGCTTCGCCGTCCGTCCTCGGCAAGCAATACGCCGATCTCCCCACCGAAGATTCCGCCCGCATCATGGCGCACAAATTCGCCGACGAAATTATTCTTCGCTTAGGCGGAGGCATCCCCGGCATCGCCGAAAGTAAAATCTTTTTCGTTAGCGATCGCTCCGGCCACAAAGAAATCTGGATGATGGATTACGACGGCTCGAACCAGCGTCAACTCACGCACCAGGGCTCCATCTCTCTTTCGCCTCGAATATCTCCCGACGGCGCCCGCCTGGCCTTCAGCTCTCTCACCAAGTCTGGCTGGGATATCCTCATGTACTCCACCGAACTCAACCGTCTCGTAAGCTTTCCGCATTTCGGCGGCACCAATCTTTCGCCCTCATGGTCTCCCGATGGCGCCCGTCTCGCGTTCTCGTCCTCGCGCGGCGGACATTCCGCAATCTTTGTCTGCGATTCCTCCGGCGGAAATCTTCACCCCATGACCACGGGCAGAGGTCCCGATGTCTCCCCCGCCTGGAATCGCAAGACCGGAGCCCAGATCGCTTTCGTCAGTGGTAGCATCGGCTTGCCTCAGGTCTATACTATGGAGGCCGATGGCACCAACCAGCAGCGCATGACCGATCAAGGCTACGCGGTATCGCCCAACTGGTCGCCCAATGGCCAATTTCTTACCCTGGCCTGGATCCGCAAATACGGCCCCGGCGAGCCCGGCTCCTCCGATATCTACTTAATGGACATCGCCAGCAAACAATGGGTTCAACTCACCCACGATGGTGGGCGCAACGATTTTCCTTCGTGGTCGCCCGATGGGCGGCACATCGTTTTTCAGTCCAGCCGCTCCGGCAAGGAAGAAATCTGGGAAATGCTAGCCGATGGGACTAAGCTTCATCAGTTAACGTTTACGGGACGCAATTCGCAGCCAAATTGGAGTTGGAAATAAATTCACTTCGTCTGAACTCGAAATCAATTTCGGGCTCGCAGGAGACTCAACGAGATGGGAAACCGAAAGAAGATCAACATGAAGCAGCACACTCTGCAGTCTGTCGCCACCGCCTTCGCACTGGGCTCCATTCTTATGATTGGCGCTTGCCATAAGAAAGCGGCTCCGCCGCCGCCGCCACCGCCACCACCGCCACCGGCGCCCACCGCATCCATTTCCGTGAGCCCCGATACCATTCAGCAGGGACAATCCGCAACCCTGAGTTGGCAGACCTCCAACGCGACTGACGTTTCCATCGACGGCGTCGGCGCAGTTCAGCCCAGCGGATCGCAGCAAGTCACGCCCAACGATTCCACTACCTATCACCTCACGGCGAAAGGCACCGGCGGAACCCAGGACGCGACCACGCGCCTCACCGTCACGCCTCCACCCGCGGCCGCAGCTCCTCCACCGCCCTCGCCTTCGGAAGAAGATCTCTTTGGCCAGAGCGTGAAGGATATTTATTTCGAGTACGACAAGTCGGATATCCGATCCGACCAGCAGGCCGCCATCCAGGCCGACGCGCAATTCCTCAACCAGCACACCGAAATCAACTTCACGGTTGAAGGACATTGCGACTCCCGCGGTTCCACCGAATACAACCTGGCCCTCGGCGATCAGCGCGCATCTTCCGTGAAGAGCGCCTTAGTAGCCGCCGGAGTCAGCAGCAACCGCGTCAAAACCATCAGCTACGGCAAAGAAAAACCGTTCTGCATGGAAGAAACCGAGTCCTGCTGGCAACAAAACCGCCGCGGTCACCTCGTTTACCAGAAGTAAGTGTTTGGCCAATCGAATGGGGCATCGCACCAGCGATGCCCCAGATCTCAAGCGCCGCCGACATCTCGTACAAGTAGCGCCGCCGTCCCCGGCGGCTGTCGCGTGGGCATCTCGCCCACGCCCGGATCGAGCATCCATGCCCTTCCAGGTTCCCATCCCGCAATCTTCACAACCCCTACCGCCCCCATCCCATCTAAAATAGATCGAAGGAAACTAGCGCTTATGAAACTACACTTCCGCTCCGCTGTTTTCGCCGTCCTCGTTCTTCCAGGCCTCGCCACCATCCCCGCGATGGCCGTCAATAAAGAAACCATTCAGCTCCAGACTCAAGTCCAGCAACTGCAGGAGCAGATGACCGCCATGCAGCGCGGCTTCGACGAGCGCATGGGCGTCATGACCAATCTGGTCGAGCGCGACACCGATGCCGTCAACAAAGTCGCCGCCGCCGTCACCGCTCTGCAAAACACTCTGCAAAAACAGCAGGGAGACTCGTCCAGCCACGTCGACCAACTCTCCGGCCAGATTCAATCTCTCAACGACAGCCTCGATGAACTGAAAGCCCGCCTGGCCAAAGTCAGCAAGCAGCTCGAAGACATGCAGTCGTCGCAACAGAGCGCAGCCGCCTCAACGGCCCAGGTCCAGGCCCAGCAGCAAGCCATGGCCGCCGCTCCTCCGCCTGACGTTCTCTACAACAACGCGCTGCGCGATTACAACGGCGCCAAAAACGAACTCGCCATCCAGGAATTTTCCGACTACATCAAGTACTATCCCAACACCGATCTCGCCGGAAATTGCTACTTCTATCTCGGCGAAATCCAATTCCGCCAGGGCAACTATCAGCAGGCCGCGCAAAGCTACGACCAGGTTCTGCAGAACTTTCCCACCGGAACCAAAGTCGCTTCCGCCCAGTTGAAAAAAGGTTTTTCGCTGATCGAACTCGGCAAGCAAGAAGACGGCGTCGTCGAACTCCGCCACGTAATCCAGCGGTACCCGCGCTCTCCCGAGGCCCTGCAAGCCCGCGAGCGCCTGCGCAAACTCGGCGTCGCCTCCAACGCCCGTCCCGGCGAATGACCAGTGTTGAAAGGGCACGGGCTTTAGCCGTGCCGTCCTTGGACACAGGATTTTGGCGGGCTGGATTCTGGGTGGCGCAGCGCTTCAGCGCTGCGATTAACAGATACTCTCGATGGCGGCTTTAGCCGCTGAGGTAAAGTTCTCTGGATAAGGAGTTGTATCAATGACCAAAATTTCCGACAACGATCCCGACCGCGCCAAAGGCGCCACCGAAGGCGAACAACACCACCACGACGGCAACGCCGCACTCACCGACCAACTCGGCCACCGCGACCAGGATCCCATCCTGAAAGACGCCGATTCAGATTTCCCCGAGCCCGGCGCAAATCCCGAACACTCCGGGAGTGAGCAAAAGAATGCCAAACCAAAAGTGGCCTGATTATGTGCGAAAGATTATGTAGGGACAGGCCGCCCCCGCCCCCGGCTGTCCAGTCGAGCGATGCTCGACCCGCTCGTCGATGCCGCTGGCAGACTCATAACAGCCCCGCTGTTTAGCCCCGCCCCGCCTCCACCACAACTCTCTCCACCTCACTCCACTCCCGCGCCCTTGGATCCACCAAATCAAAATGCCCCGCGCCCGCGATCATCACCAGCCGCGCGTCTTCTTTAGCCTTCACTTTCACATAATCCTTGCTCAAACTCGGAGGCACAATATCGTCATCGCTGCCATGCACCAGGAACTGCCGCGCCCGAATCGCCAACTCCATCGGATCAGCCTCCCGGTAATGATCCGCCACTTCCGCCGGCGTCCCTCCCAAAAATTCCACCACCGCATCGTTGCTCAAATGCAATTGATACGCCCGCTGCAAATCCACCACTCCCGCCAGCGAAATCGCCGCCTTCACTCCCGCCTCATGCGCGGCCAAACACAGTGCCAGTTGACCTCCCGCCGAATGCCCCAGCACCACCACACGCCCTAAATCGAACTCATACTTGCGCGCATTCTGGATCAAGAATTGATACGCCGCCCGCACATCGGCAAACGTCCCCGGCCATCCTCCACCCGGATTCCCCACGCGCCTGTATTCCAAATTTGCTGAGGCCACGGCCTTCGCCGCCAGCGCTGCGCACAAATGCCCCAAATATTCCAAATCGTACCGCGCCCGCCAGTACCCGCCATGGATGCAAATCGCCAGCGCATGCGCCCCCTTCGTCTTAGGCATCCACAAATCCACAAACTGATTCGCATCGCTTCCGTAAGCCACGCGCACATCCGCCTTCGGCGCAGCCAGACTCAAAATGTCATCGCCCACTGTCATCTAGGTACTAGGTACTAGGTACTAGGTACTAGCTACTCATATCTCAGCGCCTCGATCGGATCCAGTCCCGCCGCCCGCATCGCTGGAACCATCCCGCTCACCACGCCCACCACCGCCAGTATTCCCGTCGCCACCAGCAAAATCATCGGGGAAACAATCAGCCGTATGTCCGCGGCCTCCGCATGTTTGGCCATCGCGCTATAAAATGTCAGCCGCCCCAGCGATAACGACACCACATACGACAGCGCAATCCCCAGCGCTCCCCCGACCGCCGTAATCGCCATCGCCTCCGCCAAAAACTGAAACAAGATATCCTTCCGCCGCGCTCCCAGCGCCTTCTCCACGCCAATCTCCCGCGTCCGCTGCGTCACCGAAACCAGCATCATGTTCATCAGCCCAACCCCGCCAATCCCCAACGTGAGCGCTCCAATAAATCCCAGCAACACCTTCAGCGCCAGAGAAATAATCCCGAACTGCGAGAGCTGCTTCTGCGCGTCAAAAATCTGCAGTGCCCGAATATCGTCGGGCTTGAAACCGTGCGCCGCACCCAGCGCCTCCCGCACCGTCTGATCCAGTTTGTCGTGGTCCAGCCCCTGCGAATCCATCCATATACCATCCAGATAATGATTGTCCTTCAGAACATTCATCGAGTTATATGGGATGTAGATCGTCCGGTTATCGTCGTCATCGCCTTCCTGCATCCGCGGCTTCACCACTCCCACCACCTGGAATTCCACCCCATTAATCCGGATCTCCTCCCCCACCGCCGGCATCCCGGAAAATAATTTATCCTTCGCCTCCGATCCAATCACCGCCACCAACGCGTGACTTCCGCTGTCGGCATCGTCGATAAATCGCCCCTCGCCCATATCCAGATTCCAAATGTCCTGGATCGACGCATCCATCCCCATCACGGGCATGGTGAACGTCCGGTTCCCGTTCTGCACCGACGAATCTTTCTGCGACATTCTCACCACATGCCGGCACAGCGGCACGTTATTTCGCAGCAACTCAATATCGTCATTGGTAAAACGCACCTGCACTCCCGCCTTGTTGCCGCCCGCCTGTTGTGAGGTTCGACCGGGAAAGATTCCAACCGCCGTCGCACCAAAACTCTGAAAAATATTTTCAATCGCCGTCCCAAATCCGTTGCCATACGCCAGCAGCAACACCACCGTTGCAATTCCCCACGCCATGCCCGCCATGGTCAGCGTAGTCTTGCGCAAGTCATGCCGCATCGCCGCAAAAGCCTGTCCCAACAAATCTCGATGCATAAGTCAGCTGCTGGCTGCTAGCTCCTAGCCGAACCCCGCGCCCTCTGTAATAGGACTCTAATAAGACTTTGGTTTTAATCCGTGTGAATCCGCGTGAATCCGTGGCGAAAGTTTCTCGGTACTAGGTACTCGGTACCAGGTACTAGCTACTCTTTCCTCAGCGCCTCCACCGGCTGCAACAAAGCCGCACGCCGCGCCGGATACAGCCCCGCCACCACTCCCGCCACTCCCAGCGAAACCACCGCCAGCGCCGCCGTGCGCGCCACCAGCTTCGGTGGATCAAATCCGTCGCCCAACGACACTCCGGACAAAATTTCCATTACTCCCGCCGCCGCCGCAATCCCAATGCCCCCGCTCAGCAGCGTAAGGAACGCGCCTTCCACAAAAAATTGAAACATGATGCTCGCATTCGTCGCCCCCAGCGCCTTTCGCAATCCAATCTCCTGCGTCCGGTCCGCAACCGCGACCAGCATGATGTTGATAATCCCAATCGCTCCCAACCCCAGCGTCACCAGCCCCACGCTTCCCAAAAATTCATTCATAGCGTCGAAAATCTTTCCCACCTGGTCGACCGTGTTCACCGTATCCCACTCGTCGAACGAATCCAGATTATTCGCGTCGAACCCATGATTCCGCGCCACCACCTTATGCACTTCCAGGCGTGCCGTTTCATGCAGAGCCCGCGACTTGGGCTGATACTCGATCAGCGATATCACATTCTCCGCCTCGCCCACATTGATCGGCCGGAAATATTCGTGCATGGTGCTGTACGGTATAAAACATTTCAGATTCTGGTTGTTATTATCTCCGTGCCCAATCCGCTGCAGAGTTCCAATCACCTCGAACCGCACTCCATTCAGCAGGATCGTGCTTCCCACCGCCGGCCGCCCCGAAAATAACGTTCGCCGAGCCTCGTCTCCCAGCACAATCACCGGACGCTTCTGCGCATCATCCATCGCATCCAGCCAGCGCCCGTTCTGAATCGGTAAATAGCGGATCTGGTTGAACATCGGCAGCACGCCATTAATCTGCCCGCTGGCCTGGTAGAAATCGCTCACCGCGCGGATGTCGCTCCGCGAAATCACCGGCGCCGCCGCCAGCACGCTCCTGCACTCCCGCAAAATATCCAGATAGTCCTTGTACGTCAGGTAATACTGGCGCAGCGCCGTAAAGCTCCCCTGCACCGCCGGAGCCCGCCCCGACCAAATGAACATCACGTTCTCGCCCAGCGTATCGAACTGCTTCTTATTCCCCGACCGGAATCCCTCTCCCAGCCCCACCAGCAGCAACAACGAAAAAACTCCCCACGCAATTCCGAACATAGTCAAGAACGACCGCAGCTTGTGTCCCCACAACGTCCGCAACGTCTGCCCGAAGATGTCAAAAAGAAGCCGCACTTTCGTATTATACGGGCTAAGAACTTTGAGCCTTATGGTTGCGGCTGGCGAGACGAATCGTGGGCCCCGTCCGGCACGAGAACATGGTTCTTCCCAGAATCACGGGAACTATCTGAGCGAACGCGGTGTCCACAATTGCAAATAACCCCGGAGGGAATCCATGTCTTCCAGACGCTTGATCGTCCCTTTCCTTCTCATCGCCTGCGCCGTCGCAGCTTTGAGCTTTGCTCAAGAACAAGCGGCCAGATCAAACGCCAAGCCCGCAGACCAAGTCACCCAACTGGAGCGTGATTGGCTGGCGGCGGACGCAAAAGGCGATGTTGCCTCTTTGCGTCAGATCATCTCCGATAATTTCATCGGCAGCAGCTTCGACGGCGGTTTGCTGAGCAAAAGAGACATCATTCCGGAGGGTCCGTCCGGTCCGGGCGGATTTGCTGGAGCGACTCCGGGGGAAACCAACGTCCGGATCTTTGGCGACACTGCCGTCCTAATGGGCGTCATCAACACTGCTGCCGGGCCGCAAGCGCAGCCAATCCATGTCACGCTGGTTTGCCAAAGGAACCGGCAGGGCTGGCATATGATCGCGGCGCAACTCACGCGTATACAGTGACCGCACGAGTCTCTGGCTTCTCATCTCCCTCTGCCTGCCCCGAACGCAGCCGAAGGTTCTGCCCCTGTTGTGATTTCTTAGTCCCTATCCGCGGCGATCCGTGTGAATCCGTGGCAAGAATCTCTGCCCTCACACATTTTTCCCTCAACCTTCACAAATTCATTTCTCTCTTCCGCCAATCTCGGCTATTCTCTACCCGGGATGACTACGCTGCCTCTTTCCGAGCTTCTCGGCGCCACCGTGTATGACCCATCCGGCGCGCCCTCCGGACGAGTCCGCGAAGTCACTCTCGCCCCTCAGGAAGACCGTACCCGCATCGCCTCGCTCATCGTCAAAACCAAATCCGGCAACCGCGTGCTTCCCTTCTCCGCCATCTCCTCCATCGACGCCAACATCCACACCTCTACCAATCCCGCCGACTGGCCCGCCGCCAACGGCGCAGAAGGCTTATTCCTCCTCGATCGCGATCTGCTCGATCAGCAGGTCATCGATATCAACGGCCGCAAAGTCGTCCGCGTCAACGATGTCGATCTCCAAATCGATTCCGTCACCGAGGCCGGAAATCTTCACACCACCCTGCGCGTCACTTCCATCGATATCGGCGCCCGTGGCGCGGTACGCCGCCTTCTGCGCGGACTCGCGCCCCGCGCCGCCCTGCACCTTCTGGTCCAGAAAATCCCCCCGCGCACCATCCCCTGGACTTTCGTCGATCTCATCGAGACCGATCCCGCTCGCCGCATCAAGCTGAAGATTTCTCACGACGGGCTGGCCAAGCTCCATCCCGCCGACATCGCCGATATTGTCGAAGACCTCGCACCCGACGAACGCGAGGCCGTCTTCCGCACTCTCGACGAAGATGTCGCCGCGGAAACTCTGGAAGAAGTCGATCCCAGAGTTCAAAAATCCATCGTCGAGTCCCTCGACTCCGAACGCGCCGCCGATATCGTCGAGGAAATGGATCCCGACGCTGCCGCCGACCTGCTCGCCGATCTTTCTCAGGATCACACCGAGCAGATTCTCGTCCAGATGGAGCCCGAAGCCAGCCAGGAAGTCGTCGAACTCCTCGAGCACCGCGAAGAAACCGCCGCCGGCCGCATGACCACAGAGTTCCTCGCGCTCCCCGTCTCGGCCACCGTTGAAAACGCCATCGGCGTGCTCCGCGAATTCGAAGGCGGTGTCGAAACCGTCGGCACCATCTATCTCGTCGACTCCCACGGTACCCTCGCCGGCGCCGTCCCCCTGGCCAAACTCGTCCTTGCCCAGCCCGGCGACCCGCTCCTCTCCATGTTGTCCGAGCCTCTCGTCTTCACCCATGAAACCACCCGCGACAATGAAGTCGCCGAACTTTTCGACAAATACAATCTCGTCACCCTCCCCGTCATCGACGACCACCGCAAACTGGTCGGCGTAATCACCTCCGACGACGTAATCTCCATGCTCCGCAGCAAACTGTAAGCTCCAAGGTCTAAGTCCTCCAATCGATGTCATCCCGAGCAAAGCGAGGGACCTTGGTTTAGCAGCCATCCTGCTCTCGCCCACGTCCACGTGATTCACTGGCAACTGACAACCGACAACGGGCAACTGTTTATAATCATCAGTTCCCTGGAGAATGCCCCCTTGCCCTTCGCCGACCTCCGCCAATGGATCGCCGCCCTAGACCGCGCCAGCGAACTCAAACGCATCCAAACCGAAGTCGATCCCATCCTGGAAATCGCCGAAATCACCGACCGCGTCAGCAAAGGCGCCACTACGAAAGAGGGTGCCCCATCCTTCGCGTCCTTTGCGAAGGGTGGGAACCACGAACATGTAAAGCCAGGCGGCCCCGCCCTACTCTTCCAAAACATAAAAGGTCACCCCGGCCACCAACTCCTCATCAACCAGTTCGGCTCCGAATCCCGCATGAAGATGGCCCTGGGCGTGAACTCCTTCGACGAATTCGCCGACCGCATCAAAATGTTTCTGGACATGAAGTCTCCCCAAGGTTTCCTCGACAAACTAAAAATGCTTCCGCTCCTAACCGAAGCCGGAAAATTCTTCCCGAGAACCGTCCCCACGGGCCCCTGCAAAGAAGTCATCAAGCGTGACAATTTCTCCCTCCTCGACTTCCCCATCCTGCAATGCTGGCCGCAAGACGCTGGGCGCTTCATCACCCTTCCCTGCGTCGTCACCCGCGACCCCAAGTCCGGCAAGCGCAATGTCGGCATGTACCGTCTCCAGGTCTATGACGAAAAAACTACCGGCGCGCATTGGCAAAGACAGAAGGTAGCCGCCGAACATTTTCGTCAAACCCTGCGAAACGCCGAAACCACAACAAAAGAGGGTGCCCCACTTCTGCCATCTTTGGGCAGAAGTGGGAACGATGCAGCCGTAGCTCTAATGGCCCGCACCTCCGGCGGCCAAGTCCTGTCGGAAAAAAATCACCCCACCGGCCACATGGAAGTTGCCGTAGCCATCGGTACCGACCCCGCCGTCACCTTCTCCGCCATCGTCCCCGCTCCTCCCGATGTCGAAGAATATTTAATCGCCGGCTTCCTCCGCGCCGCTCCGGTTGAGCTAGTCAAATGTGAAACCGTTGACCTTGAAGTCCCTGCCTCGAGCGAAATCGTCCTCGAAGGGTACGTTAATCTTGACGAACTCCGTAGCGAAGGCCCTTTCGGCGACCACACCGGTTTTTATTCGCTTGCGGATCTCTATCCCGTATTCCACGTGACCTGTATTACGCACAGAAAAGGTCCCATTTACGCGACCACGATTGTAGGCAAGCCCCCGCAAGAGGACGCCTACATGGGAAAGGCTGTCGAGCGCGTCTTCCTTCCGTTGATGCGGCTCACCATTCCTGAATTGATCGACATCAATCTACCGATCGAAGGCGTCTTCCACAACCTGATGATCGTTTCCATCCGCAAGTCTTATCCCGGCCAGGCCCGCAAAGTGATGAACGCCATCTGGTCGCTAGGCCAAGCCATGTTCACGAAGGTCATCATCGTGGTCGATGAAGACGTGGACGTCCAGGACCTGGCCGACGTTACCCTGAAAGTTCTCAACCACATCGATCCCGAACGCGACATCCAGTTCACTCTTGGCCCCATCGACTCTCTCGACCACGCCAGCCGCCTAGCCAACTACGGCTCCAAGATGGGCATCGACGCCACCCGCAAATGGCCTACCGAAGGCTTCACGCGACCGTGGCCCGATGAGATTGTGATGGACGCAAAGACGAAGGCGCTGGTGGATGGCAAGTGGAAAGCGTTGGCCAAAGAGCTCGGGATGGAGTAATCCCGCAGTAAAGATACGGATGTCATTCCTCACCAGGCTGAAAGCCCGGTGAGAGCCTTCCCTGAGCGAAGCCGAAGGGAACCTGCTTCTCCGCACGGCTCCCCATGCTCGTGTGGGACGGAAACCTCCTTCACCTTCGCTCAGGGAAGGCTTGTCCGTCGCCCTTGACTTTGAAAGACTCCAGCGTCCATAGTAACTTCGATCAGAGTTGGGTCGATGCAATCTATGATCTGACTAAACGGTTCTAACTTGGAGCTCGCAAGTATGACAAACCGAGACGCTGGGGTCGGGCCCGTAGCACTTTTCCAATCCACCTATGTCGGGGATGACAGGTGGCAGAGCATGTGGAATACCATTCAAAATGGGAAACAGCCATTCAAGTATATAGATCATCTTGAAATTGCCTTTGCCAATATTAATACCACCAATCCGGATAAGGCTTTTCTCTACTATGCCGACGGCGTTTCAGACAGAGTAACTAAAACCATCGCCGAAGCACAAAAGGAAAATCCTAATGTCCGGATAGTAGCGCAGATGAACTATACCGCTTACCTTGCGCCGCTTATTGCCGACAGGTCAAAATCACGCGCAAGACTGGATGTATTTGCAAAATCCATTCCACCGCTCTTAAAACAATATGGCTTAACCGGTATTGATTTTGACTGGGAAAGCATCCCGCCTAAAATGACTAAAGACGATTCAAGTTATCTGTTTACCCAAACAAAAGCCTACCTGAGACAAAACGGCTTAAGCTTCATGAGCATAACCCCTGATACGCTTCAGGCCCTCGATATTAAAGTCGTTAATGATTTGTGCGATGCCGTTATTGCGCAGTCTTACGGCCGCGTGGGTTATATAGATGACTTTATTAAAGCAAAGATTGAGCCTTCCACGTTGTATTGCGGAATAGATTCCGAAACGCAGCCCCCGCCTGACATAACTCCGTACACCAACAAGGTGAAAGAATATAATCTGCCCGGGCTATATGCTTGGCGAATAGATAATGATGATACAGACGAGCAGCGTAATGTTCCCAGATATACAACAACCACCCGGATGTGGACTTATTCTAGGGGAACGCCCCCTGCACCGCCTTTATACCCGTAAAAGCAATCCTTACACACCACGCCGAGAAAACAGGTTCCCTTCGGCTTCGCTCAGGTCAGGCTCTGACCCAGCTTTCAGCCCCGTTCGGAACGACGCTTGAGGACAGCCAGTACCATCCCTACGTCCTCGATAGAGTGCGTCATGGTCTGGAAGACGCCAAGCAGCAGGGCACAATCTCGCAGGACGATGTAGAGAAGCGGTTGAGCCACTGGTTGTGGCGAGTTAAGGCAAAGCAGGTTCCTCGCCGGGCTTGGCGCCCGGTTCGGACTAACATCGCTTCTTGAAAGCCGGCTCCCTCAGTCGCTGAAGCCGGGTTGATTTGGGGGGTGCCTTACGGCACGATTGAAGTCGTGCCCTTCCCTAATCGTGGCGAGTGCAGGAATCCCACAGTGCCGGCATTCGTGAATCCCACTTCTCGCAAGGAACGCGAGAAGTGGGGCACACCATTTCGCTGATGAAATAACCGCGCGGGTGCAGAGCAGCGCGAAAATACTCCGCCGCTCCTTAGAGTTTCGACTTACTTACCTTACTTAGTGTCGTCATCGGGAGGATCTGGCGTGGAATCGTGCTTATCCCAGTGCATGCTATCGCCCGGCCTAACTTCACAAACCTGCCGGCATCCCGCCACAGGTGTTGGCAGATCCGCATTCCACACCCATCCCGTCGGAAGATAGCGTTCTTCTTCTTTCTCAATCTCCTCGGTCGGCACAAACGAGACCCGCATCCCTTTTTCGACCTGCATGAACTTACTCGAACTCGGCTGAAATCTGCCGGAGCCATCGTGCATGTGCGGCATGAAGACGCCCAGGTTGTATACGGATAACTTACGCATCATCTCTTGTACTTCGGGAAGCTGGATCGCTTCCTGAGCGGTCCGGAGTTCCTCCGGCAAGCTGGCTGCCTGTTTCTCAGTGATACTCATAGCCTCTCCTCTATCCATCGATTTAGTGTGATCCCGAGACAAGTTTCTCTGGCCCACTTACAGTTCGCAAACTATCTATCGTGGGGAGGCTATTACTCGATCCAGTCCTTGTCAAGCGAAACCGCGACTGTGCGTCGCTACGACCTCGGCGGCCGACCCTTGCGTTCTGTGCGATGGCGCCGTGGTTATCCACCCCAGAGCAAAGTCGGCGTGCCGGGAAGATGCAGCTTCGTGAAGTCTACGTTCGCCGGAAAGGGCAGACCGCGCAGGCCGCTGCGTTTACCCGTGCATTCCGCTAAAATGTGGCCGTGGATCAATTTGCTCCCGCACCGCGTCCGCCCCTCGATATCGCGGTCCTCACCCAGTTCCTGAACTCTCTCCACTCCTACAGCCAGGATCTGGTTCAGCATCTCAGCTCTGGTCAAAAGCTTTGCCATTACACCACTCTCGAAGGCGCGCTGGGCATCATCAGCAGCGGCGACCTCTGGCTCACGGATTCCCGCTATTCCAATGATGACGAAGAACTCAAATACGGCCATCAGCTCGTCGACGATGTTCTCGATGAGCTTGAAAACGACGCCAAGACTGACGTTCAGCGACTCGAATGGCTTCGTCGCCTCCGCGCGCGGATAAAGGAAGGGCGTCAGGAACATGTTTACATCTGCTGCTTCTGCGAGAAGGAGAACCTTCTCAGCCAATGGCGCGGTTACGCGGAGAACGGCGGCGGCCTCAGCATCGAGTTCGATCCCAACGGGTTTATGGCTGTCGCCGGGCCGGACTGCCCCCACGGCTTAATGCGACTCTGGAAGGTTTTCTATGATCGGTCGCAACAGGAAAAAATTGTCCGCGACGCCATCGAATATCCTTACTGGCCGGCAGGCGATGACGATCGCATCCGCTTCATCGTCGACGCTCTGCAGTTCTTCATGCCTACCTTCAAGAACGGCGACTTCAGAGAAGAGCAGGAGCGCCGCCTCATCTTCACGCCAAATCCAGCCGCTCTACCCAAACCGAAGTTTCGCACAAGACACGGCTTGCTTGTTCCCTACTTCAGTCTGCGCGAGTTATCGCAATCGCCCGGAATCGGCTTTGGCTTAGCGCTCTCCATTAAGAATGTTTTGATCGGTCCCGGCCCGCACCGAGCGCTGAACGTAGAAAGCTCCAAATTAATGCTTGACCAGCACGGTCACACCTCCGTTACCGTCCAAGCCTCGCCCACCCCATTTCGGGGATGATCCTTCGGCACACGCCCCTTGTCATCCTTGAAATCAGCGAAGCTGGCGATCCCGAGTGACACCTAACTCAAAGAGAATGCCCGAGCCTACCCACCTTTGAGTCCGTTTTTGCAGGTGGGCAGGCCGGAGGCATCCACCTCAACTCATAATCCACAACATCTCCGCCTACTGCTGCCCAAACACATAAGCCGCCCCCTCATCCAGATTCTCTCCAATCTGAGCCTGCGGAGCTCCCGCCACTACTGTCCCGCCACTCACCGCCACTGACGTTCCCAGTTGATCGTTGATGTTTCCATCCGAAGCCACAATTTCCGCGCTTGCGGTCGACATATTCTTCCATCCACCGGACGGCTCCTCGTAAACATAGGCCGCCCCCTGTTGCGGATTCACTCCCACCAACTGATACGGATTGCCCGAAACCACAGTCCCTCCGCTTACCGCCACGCCATACGCGCCGTCGTTGGTGAGCAGCGCCGTTTGGTTCATGTCGGCCCATCCCCCTGGCGGCTTCACAAAGACGTAAATCCCAGTGGAGCCCGCCGCGGTCGACACCGTGTTTCCACTGATAGCCGTGACTAAGGCTCCTGCATTGGTTCCCACCAGCCTCGCTGTTTCTGTGATTCCAATCTTGTTCCAGCCGCCCGCCGGCTTCACATAAACAAAAGTGACGCCAAATTGATAGGCATCGGGCGACGCCGCCACAATCACATTGCCGCTGATCGCCACACTCGCCAGGCTGGTAAGCGCGGTATCGGTCAGCTCAGCATTCGGCTTCGAGCTCGAAACCCATCCTTCCGCGGGCTCGTTCCAAATCACCGCGGTCCCGTTGTTGGTATTGATCGCCACTACCTCGCTGCCATTCGTGGCCACTATGCTCCCGACTGAGGCTCCCGCCTGCGCCAAATTCAGTTGGGCGGTTTCCGTCATGTTCGTCCAGCCACTCGCCGGTTCCACATAAACGTACTCGACACCATAGTTCACAGGATCGGAATTCTTATGGCTCCGCGAACTCACTACGATCGTGTTCCCACTGATCGCAACCGAGTAACCAAAATTGTCGCCTGCCTCTCCGTTGGAAGGCGTCAACTCCGCAACTTGCGTAACCACTCCGGAATTGTTTTCGTAGACAAACGCCGAGTTCAGATTGGCTCGCCCTTTTCCCACCACGATGGTCGAACCATCAATGGCCACGCTGGTGCCGAAATAGTCATTCGTCTCGCCATCGGGCGCGGTTAGTTTTGCGATCTGGTCGAATGTTGCTGGCGGCAGTTGATTGAGTCGTACATCGCTCGCGAAAGCGCTCAACGAAAGCGCCACACACAAGACCGCAGCGAAAGAAACTTGCTGGCTACGCATTGGGATAGTCCTCCTCAGTGATTTTGAACGAAGTGGCCCCAGACGAAATGAAAAGCTTGGGGGGAGGATTTCAGGCCAGAAAAATCGTGCACCCATAAATACATCCACGACGCGCATCACGTCAAGGCGCACGAAGAAAATCTCGGCCGCGCATACCTTCGTGTACCTTCGTGGTTCGTGACTTTAGGACACCACCCCGGTCAGGCCTGTGTCTCATTTGCCCCGCTTTCGGTATACTAGAGAAGAAAAGTATGCCGGTCCTGAAAAACATCGCTGCCATCGCGAAGGGCATGAGCATCACCTTCATGGAGATGTTCCAGCCAACGACCGTGGAAAATTATCCCGACGGCAAGGGTCCGCTGCGCGGCGCGCGCATCGAAGCCCGCTTCCGCGGCGCCCACGTTTTGCAGCGCGACGAAAACGGTTTGGAAAAATGCGTCGCATGTTTTCTGTGCGCCGCCAACTGTCCCTCGAACTGCATTTACATCGAAGCGGCGGACAACAGCGCAGAACACCGCGTAAGCGGCGCCGAACGTTACGCCAAGGTTTACAATATCGACTACAATCGATGTATCTTTTGCGGGTATTGCGTGGAGGCTTGTCCCACCGACGCTATTACGCATGGGCATGGATTTGAGCTCGCGACGTTTAATGCGAGCAATCTGGTGTACCGCAAGGAGCAAATGCTGGCCCCCCGGCCAGCACACATGGGGGCGAACGTAGTATTCAATCAGGCCGACGTGGATGGTGGAGCTCCTAAGGAGATGGTTGCGGGGAGCTAGAATTTTCCAGTTCGAACCAGACACGCCGGTCCGCAAGGACCGGCGTTTTGCATGGTAGTACCTACGTACCTAGTGACACAAGACACTTGGCCACGGATTTGCACGGATTCACACCGATAAAGCTAAGGGCTGACGGCTAAGAGCAACGAGCTTTGAGTATGAATGATTTTTTACAAACCGTGAAAGAGCGCGTTGTGGTTTATGACGGCGCGATGGGGACGAATATTCAGACGCGCAATCCTACTCTGGACGATTACTGGGGGAAGGAGAATTGCAGCGAGGTGCTGGTGCTGAGCCGTCCTGACATTATTCGCGACATTCACGCGGATTTCTTTCATGTGGGCTGCGACATTATCGAGACCGATACTTTTGGCGGATCGCGGATTGTGTTGGCAGAGTTCGAGCTTGGGGATCGAGTGCATGAGATCAACGTGAAGGCGGCGCAACTGGCGCGGGAAGTAGCCCAGCAATTTTCGACGAAGGAACGGCCTCGGTTTGTGGCTGGATCGATGGGTCCGACTACGAAACTGCCTTCCCTTGGACACATTGGGTTTGAGGCGATGGCGGCGGCGTATGAGGAGCAGGCAGCGGCCCTGATCGAAGGCGGAGTCGATCTTCTGCTGATCGAGACTTGCCAGGATTTGTTGCAGGCGAAGATTGCGACCATTGGGGTGCTGGATGCGATTCGCCAGTCCGGGAAACGGCTTCCCGTAGCGGTGCAAGTGACGCTGCAAGAAAGCGGAACGATGCTGCTGGGCACGGAGATTGGCGCGGCGCTGACGGCCCTCGAGCCATTTGATGTGGACATTTTGGGATTGAATTGCGCGACCGGGCCGAAGGAGATGAACGATGCGGTGCGGTACCTGGCGCTGAATTCGACGAAGGAGATTTCGATTCTTCCGAATGCGGGGCTTCCCTTCAACGAGGGCGGGCACGCGGTCTACAAGCTGACTCCGGACGAATTGGCGGAGTATCACAAACATTTTGTCGTGGATTACGGCGTGCGCATTGTGGGCGGATGCTGCGGAACCCGCCCGGCTCACTTGAAAGCGGTCGTGGATGCGGTTTCCGGAGTGGAACCGGCGAAGCGCGAGGTAAGGCGCGTGGGCGCGGCTTCCAGTGCTTACACTTCCGTTCCGCTCGATCTGGAGCCGAAGCCGTTGATCGTCGCCGAAGAGATGAATACGACGACGAGGGTGGAACATTTCCGGAAGTTGGTACAGGGGAAGAAATACGACGACATTCTGGCGCTGGCGAAGAAGCTAGTGAACGAAGGCTCGCACATGCTGGATTTGTGCTGCGCGATCGTGGGAGAGGATGAGAAGGGATACATCTCGACGATTCTGGAGAGGATTGCGACGCGGGTTCCGGCGCCGATTCTGGTGGATTCGACTGAGGCGGACGTCGTGGAAGAGGCGCTGAAGAGGATTCCGGGGCGGGCAATTATCAATTCGATCAATCTGGAGGATGGAGAGAAGCGGACCTCGCTGGTGTTGCCGATGGCGAAGCGGTACGGGGCGGCGGTGATTGCGCTGACCATCGATGAAGACGGGATGGCGCTGACGGCGGAAAAGAAGGCTGCGATTGCACACCGGATTTTCGATTTGGCGACGAAGAAATACGGGCTCGACGGAACGGATTTGATTTTCGATGCGCTGACATTGCCGATTTCAACCGGGCAGGAAGATTACCGGAATGCGGGAGTGGAGACGCTGAAAGCAGTCGAGAAGATCAAGAAGGAACTGCCCGACGTAAAAACAATTTTAGGGGTGAGCAATATCTCGTTTGGGCTGGACGCCTATCCGCGGCGCGTGTTGAATTCCGTGTTTATGCACGAGGCGGTGAACCGCGGGCTGGATATGGCGATTGTGAATTATACAAAGGTTTATCCGCTGTACAAGATTCCGCAGGAAGAAGTGGATCTGGCGCGGAAGTTGATTTTCCGCGATGAGTCGGACGGCGATCCGCTGCAGAAATACATGAACCACTTTGCCGGGCTGAAGGGCAAACCGGCGGCTTCGACGACCGCGCATGTGGATACATTGTCGGTGGAGGACAAACTCAAGTTCGCGATTATCAATGGAGAGAAATCTGTCGGCGAAGGGGCGCGGAAGAAATCTTTGGAGGAACTGCTGGAAGAGGCGCTCGGGTCTTACTCGGTGCTGGAGTTGATCAACACGGTGCTCCTCGATGGAATGAAGACTGTGGGCGATTTGTTTGGTGCGCGCAAGATGCAACTGCCTTCCGTGCTGGATTCGGCGGGGGTGATGAAGCAGGCGGTGGCTTATCTTGAGCCGAAGATGGAGAAGAAGGAAGGCGGATCGCAAAAAGGGACTATCGTGCTCGCTACCGTGAAGGGCGATGTCCACGACATTGGGAAAAATCTGGTGGACATTATTTTGTCGAACAACGGATTCAAGGTGGTGAATCTGGGGATTAAGCAGCCGGGCGACAAGATTATCAGCGCCGCGCAAGAGCATGGGGCGGATGCGATTGGGCTGAGCGGGTTGCTGGTGAAGTCGACGCTGGAGATGAAGTATGTGATCCAGGACTTGCAGCGGCAGAAATTGGAGTTTCCCGTGATTTGCGGCGGGGCGGCGCTGACGCGGAAATATGTGGAAGACGATTTGCGGCGGGAGTATGCGAACGCGGTATTTTATGCGGAGGATGCGTTCGCGGGGCTGCACGTGATGGAAGATTTGGTGACCGAAGATGCGGCGCGGGAGACGCGGCTGCGCGATGGGCGCACGGTGAAGGAGTACGCGAAGGCGGCGGCGGTGGATGAGGAAAGTGGTCCGGTGTTTGCGGAACGCAGCCTGGTGGTGACGGATGCGCCAAATATTCCGGACCCTCCGTTCTGGGGCGTGCGGGTGAAGAGCTACGATGTGCGGGAGGTTTTTCCGTATATCAATGAGACTGCGTTGTTCAAGAATCAGTGGCAGTTGAAGACGGCTTCGCAGGCGGATTATGTGCGGCTGGTGGAGGAGAAGTTCCGGCCGATTAAGAAGAAGTTGGAAGAGGAAGTGGCGGAGTCGGGATTGTTTGAGCCCAAAGTTGTGTACGGATATTTTCCTTGCCAGGGTGACGGGAATGATGTGGTGGTGTACGCAGTGGCCAGTGGCCAGTGGCCAGTAGCCAGCAAAGGCGCTGCCGAGCTTCGCTCGGCTGGACAGCCCCCTCGACTTCGCTCAGGGCAGGCTCGGGCGGCTGTCCCTACACAGGCGGTGGAGCTCTTGAGATTTACTTTTCCGCGGCAGCGGGAGGGACGGAGGCTTTGTATCTCGGATTTTTTTGCCACCAAGGAATCCGGAACGATGGATGTGATTGGATTTTCTTTGGTGACGATCGGGGCTAAGGCTTCTGTGGAGACGCAGAAGTTGTTTGAGGGCGGGGAGTATACGAAGTATTTGTATTTGCACGGGCTGAGCGTGGAGACGGCGGAAGGGCTGGCGGAACTGCATCATAAGACGATGCGCGAGGAGTTGGGGATTGCGGGCGAGGATGCGGCGGCGATCCGGGATTTGTTTCATCAAAAGTATCGCGGGTCGAGGTATTCGTTTGGGTATCCGGCATGCCCGAATCTGGAGGATCAAACGAAGTTGTTTACGCTGCTGGAGCCGGAGAAGAATGTGGGAGTGCGGCTGACTTCGGGGTTTTTGCTGGAGCCGGAGCAGAGCACGTCGGCGCTGGTGGTGCATCATCCGGGGGCAAAGTATTTCGTGGTGTGAGTTCTTTGCCACGAATTTACACGGATGAACACGGATCACATCAAGAACAAGAATCTCTAAGACAGAGTGAGCGCGAGTCTCGGTGTAGAAATCCCTTGCGAGGCATGGAGCGCTGATGCGGTGAAAGGGGGCCTTCGACTGCGCTCAGGATGACAAACCTTCAGAAACTCGATGAGCCGATCCGGCTTCTAGAATGTCGTTACAAGGCGAAAAGTATATTGGCGCGAGGGGCCGAGTGCGTTGCCGGAGAAGAGTCCTCCGAAGTCGATTACTTCGAGTTCGTTGCTGAGGTTCTGGGCGTCGGCCTGCAATCGCAGCGAGCGTTTTTCCCTATGGTAGAGCTCGGCGCCCACGGAAACATTCTCGGTGAGGTAAGGATTGATGCGGCCGAGATTAAAGTTGAGGTGGTTAATCACCACTTGACCGTATTCCGTGGCATATTGCTCTGGGGTTAAATCAGGTTCAAACGGCAGTCCGCTGTTGTAATCGGCTCCCAGGGCGACCCACAAGCGCGGGGCAACCTGATAACGGACACGGGCGCGCACCGTGTTGCGCTGGTCCTGGGAATCGGGAAAATGCCCGGCGAGCTGGGTCGTCGCGCCGACGGCGTCGTCCCCAAGAAACAGACCGCCGGTTACCGGGTTCCAGACATTGCCCACGATATAGGAGTAGCTGGCGAAGCCGGAAAAGCGCCCCCAGCGTAGAACTTCAAGCTTGGCCTCCGCGCCGTAGAGAATGCCTTTCTCAAACGCGATGGGGAAGCTGATCCCGGTACTCAGAACTTGAGAGTCGTCGGCGTAGTTGTTCACGTTCCGGCGGAACACATTCGTATCCAGCCGCAGTTTCCCGAAGAATGCTTTCGTCGCTCCCAATTCATAATAGTTCCCGTGAGAAGGCTGGACCGGCAGCTGCAATGCGGGAACGCTGGTGTCCAGAGCCTCGGCAGCGGGAGAACTGGCTAAGAGAATGTTTTCGAAGGACGGCGTCTGGAAGATGCGGTCGTAGGAGCCGTGAAGATTTACGCCGATGGAGGGAAAGTAGCGCGAGATGGAGAGACGCGGGCTCACCGCGTTCTGGTTGACCTCCAATTGGTAATGGTCCCAGCGTAGGCCGGCGTTGACGGTCCAGTTGCCGAGACGGATTAAATCCTGAACGTAGGCCGATTGTTCGAGGTCGGGACGGCTGCCGGTAAAAGCAAAGTTTGTCGCACCCGCGTCCAAGATACCCAGATTGATGGGGCATTGAGGGTTTGAAAGGTTGGCGCAGTCGGGCATCACGTAGTTGAAGTGTTCGTGCAGGAATATCGCGTCGGATTCGATACCCGCCTTCCATTCCTGCCTGCCACGATGAATGGAGACGCTGCCGTTGATATATATCTCTTTGAAATCGTTGTGCTGGGTGGCGATGAGTGGCCACGAGGATGGGTTGGAATAAAAATCATTGGAGTTATCGCGGGCCATTCCGCGCAGCGTGCCTATCGCATTGGAGGAAAAAGTGTGCTGGTAGGAGACGCTGCCGATGGTTTCGAAGTTGTCGCCCGTCTGTAGCTGGCCGCCAGGAATGAAAACGCAGTCGACCGGTGGCTCTCCGGCGGGACCGGGTGGGCAGCCGACCATGTTATCCCCGTTCGGGACGTAGGCTCCGTTCTGCTGCACCAGTTCATTGGGGATGGCATAGCGGGCGAGTTCATGGCGGACGATGAGGGTGAGACGGTCTTTCGGTGTGAGGTCCCGCTCATAGCTCAGAGAAAAGCTGCCGGTGGTGCCGTTGTTGGTGTAATTCTCAGGGACGACGGGGTTGAGATAGTGGCTCGTCATGTTGCCGGAGGCGCTCAGGCCAAGCGTGTTGCCCTTCCATGTGTATTGGTCCTGAGTATTGATCCCGGCGGTATCGTAGGAGCCGCCGAAAAGAGTGAGTTGTCCGTGAAACCCGGGATCAGCGCTCTTGAGAGTATTGACCTCAACGACGCCGCCCAGCTTTCTGCCAAATTCGGCGGGAATGCCGGCGGTATAAATCTTGAGGGAATCGACGTCATCGGCTTCGACCTCCGGTCCGAAGCTTGGGGAACGATTGTCGGTGAGCGGTATGCCGTCGACGACAAATTGGGTCTGATATTCGGCGCCGCGTGGGTGGAGAACTGCATTGCCCTCGTAGAGCCATCCGGGTTCCGAGTTCACCAAGTCCTGCATGGAGCGGCCGGGCAGCGCGGTCAATCGGTTCTCAATCGTTTCCAAACCCATCTCATTGACTGAACCCGCCCGATAGGGATCGATCAGTGTGCCGGACGCGCTGACGCTTACCGATTCGGAAACTGGAGCCACTTTCATCCGAATGGTGCGGTCCAGAGGAATTGCCGAACGTATTTCGAGCGACTCGGACACCTCAGCAAAGCCTGGCGCGCGGACCTGGGCCTGGTAGATTCCGTAGGGCAGGCGCTTGGCATCCAGGTTGCCCTGATCGTCTGTAGCAAAGGTATGGCGATACTCGTTGCCCTGGCTGACGAGTTCAACAGCCGTTCTAAGGGGGAGGCCGTCGGGGTCGGTGACTTTGAGGCGAAGTTCTCCGGTGTTGCTCTGCGCCAGGAGCGGCAGGGCGATCAAGAGCAGCGCAAAGTGGAGAGATCGGCGCACGGTTGACTGGGGAATCTTTATGCTAACAGTTTCGCAGCAACGGATTTGAGTTACCAAGGGCATCGAAGATGCGGGTAATTTTACAAATTGCTGACAGGACGCCGACAAATTGGGGCACGTTGGAAGGGATGATTGGAGCAGGATCGGAGAGCAGAGAGTTTCCGGTTCGGCGAACTTCACGCCCTCGAACACGCATGAGGGAATGAGGGGGACGGGCGTTCTCACCGCAGGGGGTGAGAGCGCCCGCTTTGGTTTTGGTCGGTACCTCGGCCGCTAAAGCCGACATCGAAAACATGCCGGGTTTCGCAGCGGTAAACCGCTGCGCCATCCAAAGGCAAAAAGGCCTCGCTGCACGAGGCGGACAGCCGAGGGCGGCTGTCTTATTTCTTGCCGTTTATTTCCGCAAGAGAATATCTGCTGCTACAAAGGCGGCGAAGACTACGCTGATTACGCCGTTCATGGTGAAGAAGGCGGCATTCAATTTGCTCAGGTCATTGGACTTTACCAGAAAGTGTTCGTAAAGCAAGAGCAGCATCACAGCGATCACTCCGGCTAGCGCGAGTTTGCCGAGGGCGAAGGCGGGAAGCAGGGCGACGAGAAGGATCAGCATGATGAGATGGAAGGCGCGAGCGATCCACAAAGCGGCGGGGATGCCTATGTGGCGGGGGATGGAGTGGAGTCCGGTGGCGCGGTCGAAGTCGAAATCCTGGCAGGCGTAGAGGATATCGAAGCCGGCGACCCAAAAAATGACGGCGGCGGTGAGAAGAAGGATGCGAGGGTCGAGAGAGCCGCGGACGGCGATCCATGCGGCGGCTGGAGTGATGCCGAGAGCGAAGCCGAGAACGAGATGGGAGAGGCGCGTAAAGCGTTTGGTGTAGGAGTAGAGCAGCAGGACGGCGAGCGCTACGGGTGAGAGCCAGAACGTTAGGCGATTCAGTTGCGACGCGGCGAGGATGAAGATGGCGGAGGAGACGACGACGAAAGTGGCGACGAAGGTGGGTGAGAGAGCTCCGGCCGGGAGGGCGCGGGTACTGGTGCGGGGATTGGCGGCGTCGATGGAGGAATCGGCGAGGCGATTGAAGGCCATGGCGGCGGAGCGGGCGGCGAGCATGGCGATGACGATCCAGAGAAGTTGATGAGCGGTGGGAAGGCCGGAAGCGGCGAGCATGGCTCCGCAGAGTGCGAACGGGAGAGCGAAGATGGAATGCTCCCACTTGATCATTTCTAGTGTGACGCGGAGGTTGTGGAGGACGGGCACGTACAGATTATAGAGCTTCGGGCTTCCGCTCTCCGGCTTCGCTTTCCGGACTCGACTGGTTAATTCAGGCGATGGATGCAGTATGGGGTTGCTGGGAGGGGTTGCCAATCTTTTTGGAGCGCTGGATTGGGTGGGCAGGTGGTTACGGCCAGTTTGGCATGGGCTTGGGCGAAGAGATGGAAGACTTGCTGCTGGACTTCGGGGGACGAATCCCAGAATTCTTTTGTACCGTGGCCGGTTTCCATGATCTCGGCGACGATGCGGACCTTGGCCAGGTGGGCCCAATAGGCGCCGGTGCCGTTCATGATTACGGCCACTTTGTCGCCGGGGTGAAGGCCGACTTGCCAGAGGTCTTCGGCAGCGGTGATGTCCTGAAGAGTGGAGTTGGGGCCGGTGCCGGGGATGGCGAAGTGATGAGTAGCGAGGCGGACGGTGTAATCGGCGGTGGCGAGGAGCATGGTAAAGGAGACGGCGAGAGTAACGTAGGCTGCGACATTTTGGGCAGTGGGACGAAGGCGAACGGCGGCGAAGAGGGTGAGAAATATAACGAGAACGAATCCGCCGAGATAACGATCATTTTCAAACAGGGGAAGGTAGATGCCCATGCCGACGGCGGAGATGGCGAGGAGCGGCCAAAGTTGGCGCGAGGTGGAGAGCCAGATTCCTCCGCTGAGCAGAGCGAGGATTATGACGGCAGTGATTAAGTCGGGGCGGACGCGAAAGAGCAGGCGCACCTCGCTTGCGGTGGTGGTGGCGAGCTGTTCGAGTTGCGGCTTCAGCCTGAAGTGCCACTTGAGGCCTTCGTTCCAATAAGAAGGATCGGTCCAGGGAGGATAGGTGCCGAGGACTGGACCATCGAATTCAAAAAGATCCGGATGGCGCAATAACTGGCGGGTGGGATGCGCAGGGATGCCACTGCCGAGGATTCCGCCTTGCCAGTTTCTCCAGAAGGTGCGCGGGGAGATGAACCACGCGTAGTTTAGTTTTCCGGAGTCGCCGAAAGTGAAGCGGGCTTTTTGATGGGATAGCAGGAAAATCAGTGGCGCCGAGGCGGCGAGAAAAAACAAAGTTGCGATGAGCAGGCGAGTGCGCCAGCCGGGGATGGAGCGCTTCCACCAATACGCGGCTGCGAGGGTCACGAAGCCGAGCGGGAAGAGAATGGCTTTGGTCCAATATCCTGCGGCGAGAATCAGGCCGAAGAATGCGAAGGTCCAAATCTTGCCGGTAGGATGGAGGCGCAGGAGAACACCGGCCGCCAGGCAGGTGAAGGCCAGCACGGCCAGATCTGGAGTGGTTTCCCACGGCGGATCGACTTCTAAAGCGATCCAGAGAAAAATTACGTAGCCGAGGGTTAGCATCATCCATTGCGGGAGGGGCAGTGGGGCGTCGGGCGATTGGCCTGGAGCGCCTTCGGAATGGAAGGCGATCAGAGTATGCAATAGGAAGCGGAAGGCCAGCAGGGCAAGGGCGAAGATTACAAAATTTACAAGGCACGCGGCTACGAACTCTTTTCTTGGGGAGGGATCCACGACTCCGAGAATGAGGCCCAGCGTCCAGGGATAGAGCGGGCTCCAGTAGGAGTTGACGGCGTTCGGCCAATCGCGACGAAAAAAGGATTGGCCGATGTCGAGGTAGGAGATGCCATCGGGATCCATGGAGTAGCGGCCGAGCCATGCGTGGAAAAATCCCAGAGCCAGGGTTGCGAGGGCGAGGCAAGGTTCCAGGCGGCGGCTCTGAAAAAAACGGTTCGGCATCCTAGCGGAATCCTTCTTGATAATCCTTTCGATAGTGAACGGAAAAAGGGATGATACACCGCACAGGAGGTTTGGCAACAGCCCACTTGTCGTGGTTAAGCTAACGTCGTCGGCAACCAAAGGAAATCGGAGTGGCGGTATTGCTCGAAGGTGTTCACGGGCTTGCCGGTGATGGCCGACTGGCATCGATAATTTAATTCCTGGAGCAGACTCCAGGCTTGCTCGCGGCCTACTTCAGAGCATTCGATAAACAAGACAGGCCTGGCCTCGGCGATGGTGCGGCGCATCCCTTGCAGCGCCAAGCCCTCTGCACCTTCCACATCGATTTTGACAAATTTTGGATGGCGAAATTCGCCAGCTTCAACGAGATCGTCGATGGATACAGTCTGGATGCGAATTTCCGTAGCAGAGGGATCGTTTCGATGCCAGACGAGGCTCGCCGTCGATGGGTTCTCAGCCATTCGAATGACTGCCTCGCGCGGCTCATCTGAGGCGGCTAGTCTGAACAACCGCACGTTGGTAATTCCATTGAGTTGAATATTTCGATGAAAAGTATCGGCGTTTCGTGGAACCGGTTCGAAGGCGATGACGAAACCGGAGGGCCCGACGCGTTTGGCGAGCGAGAGGGATACATAGCCTACATTCGCGCCGATGTCATAAACCGTGTCGCCGGCGGCGACGTGATTTCGGATCGCTTTTTGCAGATGGGGCTCGTCGGTGCCGAGAAGATATCCAAGCTGTTCGGCGGGGGAAATGCAGATTCGATAGCCCGCTGCAAGGCCACGAACAATGGTACGGGGTTTGGATTCGCTCCCTAGCAGAAGAACGACGCACAATTTAGCCAGACTGCGGATGGAGGACATGCTTTAATGGTTTTTTATCACGCGGTCCATACAGCCGCAACTCGAAGCCCGCCTGGGAATTCTTGTGCATAAGTAGTGCGTGGAAACGGAAAGGTTCCTGTATTATTTCGGTGCTCAAAAGAGGCAGGGGAGATTCCTTGGAAGGAGGTCACTTTGGCGGTTGCGCTTAGAGCTGATGAGGATCGTGAGCCGGTGGCGTTGCCGGTGAACGAAGCGGAGAGGATAGAAGTGTCGGTAGTGATGCCTTGCCTGAATGAAGCGGAGACGCTGGAGAAGTGCATTGTGAAGGCGCAGCGGGCGCTGCGGGAAGCGAATATTGCGGGCGAGGTTGTGATCGCGGATAACGGGAGCACTGACGGCTCAGCGGAGATTGCGAAAGGGTTGGGCGCGCGGGTGGTGAACGTGCGGGCGAAGGGATATGGGAATGCCTTGATGGGCGGGATTGCGGCGGCGTCCGGGAAGTATGTGGTGATGGGAGATGCGGACGACAGCTACGATTTTGGGCACATCCCGCGATTTGTGGAGCAGTTGCGGAAGGGCGCGGATGTGGTGATGGGCAACCGCTTCCAGGGCGGTATTCAGAAGGATGCGATGCCGCCGCTGCACCAATATTTTGGAAATCCTGCGCTAACGAAGTTGGGGCGGCTTTTCTTTCGGAGTCCGGTAGGGGATTTTTATTGTGGGCTGCGTGGCTTTCGCAAAGATGCGTATGAGCGCATGGGGCTGCGCACGACGGGTATGGAGTTTGCGACGGAGATGGTGGTGAAAGCGACGCTGCTGCGTATGCAGATTGCGGAGGTGCCCACAACGCTTTCTCCGGATGGGCGAGGCCGTCCGCCGCATTTGCGGACGTGGAGGGATGGCTGGCGGACGTTGCGGTTTTTCCTGTTGTACAGTCCGCGGTGGTTGTTTCTTTATCCTGGATTGGCGTTGATGTTGGTGGGAACGGTGTTGGGATTGTGGTTGTTGCCGGCGGCAAGGACGGTGGGCGGGGTGACGCTGGATGTGCACACGCTGTTGTATGCGGGGACGTTTGTGCTGCTGGGATTCCAGGCGATTGCGTTTGCCTGCTTCACGAAAATATTTGCGATTTCGGAAGGGCTACTGCCTCCGGATGCGGCGATGGACAAGCTTTTCCACTACGTCACGCTGGAGGTTGGACTGGCTGTGGGAGTGGTTCTGATGTTCGCGGGATTGGGAGCGTCAGTGTACGCGGTGAGCGGATGGGGAGCACAGCACTTTGGCATGCTGGATTATTCGCGGACGATGAGGATTGTGATTCCGGCCGCGTTGTTGCTGACGATGGGAGCGCAAACAATTTTCGCCAGCTTCTTCATGAGCGTGCTGGGGCTGCGACGGAAGTGAAGGCTTGCGCGAAGCGGCCGATCCGCGCATGAAACGACCTTTGGGTTTTTCCGTTTAGTTTTCTGTCGGGCCTGCGGCTATCGATGCGGGGCGATTCATGCGACTGAAAATTAGGTAGTGTCCTATTTCAGTACTAAGGGCACGAGGTACACGAAGAAAAACCTGACATGAAATTAGGTGCGCGTTAGGAGCGCGATGAAGTGGAGCCGTGCTCCGAAGATCCAGTTGAGGGGGTCGGGGTAGAGGCCGATCTGAGTGATTAGTTTTTCAGGATGGAGGCCGATCTCTTGCCAGGCGGCGCGCCACTGGCGTTCGGTCCAGTAGTTGTTGGGGAGGGCGACGCCGAAGCGGGAGTTGCCGACATAATCCATGAAGCGGAGGCGCGCGCCGGCGGCGAGGCCGCTGAGGTTGTGATCCTTGAGGAGGACGCTGTGGGCGGCTACGCGGTGAGCCTCGCGCAAGAGAACGGCGGGGTCGGAAGTGTGGTGGAGCACGTCGGAAAAGAGAACTACGTCGAAGGATTGGTCGGCGAAGGGGATGCGGAAGCCGTCGAAGATTTCGACGGGGATGTGAGTGTGGTTGCGGGGGAGAACGTCAATGCCGCGGAGGGTGAGATCGGGGCGGCGGGATTGGAGAACGGCGGAGATGAGGCCGTCGCCGCAGCCAACGTCGAGGATGCGGGCAGAGGGCGGGGCGAGTTGGGCGAACCAATTGGCAAGGGTTTCTACGCGGCGGTTGATGACGAGTTTCTCGTGGAGGACTCCGATGGCGGACATGTGCATAGGCAGTTTACAACGGAGCGGCGGCGGCGATGCAGTAATGAGGAAGCGAGCCAGACGCGCGATTATTGTGTCGCAAAAGGCGCGACACTTCGCGCGGCTGGCTCAGATCCTTCGTTCGCGCAAAGGGCGCGCGATCTCAGGATGACAGTTCAGATTTGTCTTCTATCAATGGGACGAAGCGGACTGGGTCGCGGGGGGTGATTACGAGGCAGCCGTCGATCATGCGGACGAATTGGAGTTGCTGGGAGTCGGGAGGGCCGACGGGGATGATCATGCGGCCGCCTTCGCGGAGTTGGGCGAGCAGGGCGCGAGGAATGGCTACGGCGGCGGCGGAGACGAGGATGGCGTCGTAGGGGGCGTGGGCGGCGAGGCCCTGAGTGCCATCGGCGGTGAAGATTTGGATGTTCGTGTAATTGAGACTAGCGAGAACGGCGCGGGCGTTATTGGCAAGGGTGGGGTGGCGTTCGATGGAGAAAACTTGGGCGGCGAGTTCTGCGAGGAGGGCGGTGACGTATCCGGAGCCGGTACCGATTTCGAGCACGATGTCGGCGGCACTGAGTTGGAGGGATTCGAGCATGAGAGCGACGACATAGGGTTGGGAGATGGTTTGGCCGTCGCCGATGGGGAGAGGATGGTCTTCGTAGGCTTCGTCCCGGAGGTTTTCAGGGACGAATTCGTGGCGGGGGACGCGGAGCATGGCGTCGAGGACGCGCGGGTTGGAGATGCCGCGAGCGCGGAGTTGGGAGTCGAGCATTTGCTGGTGGGACTGAGGCATTGGTCAGTGGTTACCATCGACCCATTGTTTATTTTTTGCGGCGGCGGACGCGGAGGTCGAAGCTGACTACGCCGTTCTGGTCGCGGGTGCCGACGACCGACAGGTTGCGGTTGAAATAGTATTCGCCCTGGATGATCTGCTGGGAGCTTTGCGAGACGTTGGTGGAGTAGGTGAGGGAGATGTTGTTGGCGAATTCCTGTTCGATGGTGATTTGGGGGCCATTGCTGACGGGATTGGTTTCGCTGGTAAGTCCCTGGGGATCGATTTTGATGTTGCTGGCGCCGAAGAGGCGTTCGAAGCGGCTGCTGACCGTGGTATTGAGGGCCTGGCTCAGGATGAGCGCCGTGGCCTGATCGCTGAAGGCGGTTTGGCCGGATTGCTGCTGGAGCTGCGAGGATTCGTCGCCGGTGCGGCCGAGAGCGAGCAGGGCGATGATGTCGGATTTTGGCAGAGGCGGTTCGGAGCGGTAGTTGAGATTGAGGCCGCGGTCGGGCGATCCCGTGACAGTGATGTTGAGATCGTAGTTGCGGACGTGGGTGGAGGCCTGGAGATTGAGTTGGGGATCGATGGAAACGGGGTTGGTAAAAGTGATGTCACCGCGGTCGAGAGTGTAGCGAGTGCCGTGGAAAGTGGCTTGGCCTTCAAGGACGTCGACGCGGCCGAAAACGGCGGGGCGGGCGACGGATCCGCGGAGACGGAGATCGGCGTCCCCGGAGAGGCGCGCAATGGCGGTACGCATCTGGAGTTCGGGCGCGGTCTGGACGTGGATATCGAGTTTGATGTTGTTGAGCGGAGAGTTGGCGACGGTAATAGGCGAGCCCTGGCGTCCGCGATCGAGGTAGGAGCTGAAATCAAAGCCGGGCGTCACGGCAATTTTGTTGATGGTGATTTCGCCGGAGACGGTGGAAGCGGAGCGGGTTCCCACCCAGTGAAGATCGGCGTTGGCGGTGGAACTGACGCCGGGGGGATAACGCAGGCGAACGTCTTTGCTGGAGGCGGTGAGATTGAAATTGAGTTGATGGTTGAGGTAAGTGGCGTCGCCCTGGAACGCGAGAGTGCCACCGCCCGTGCGGGCGGCGAGAGTCTCAATGTGGGCGCGATCGCGGGTGAAGATTAAAGAGCCGTTGAGTTCGGAGAGGCCGCTGGGCATCGTGGCGTAGGAGAGCGATCCGTTGGTGAATTGCAGGCGGCCTTGAGGAAAAGGATCGGTCAGGCTCCCGGCGACGGTCATGTTCATGGTGACGAGGCCGGAGGCGGCGAGATCTGGGTCGAATCCTGAAAGCAGTTTCAGATCGAGGCGGCCGTCGGCGGCAAGATCGAGAGTGCGGGTACCGGAGAGTTGCAGAGAGCCGTGAACGGTGAGGTCAGTTCCCTCCCCCAGCATGTGGAGTTGCTGGATGTTAATCGATTCGTCCGCGAGGATGAAGCGAACGGGATCCTGGTTGTGAAGCTGGACGTGTTCGAGATCGAGGGAGAGGGCGGAAAGATTGCCGTCGAGAGTCCAGCGCGAGGCGTGGAGGAGCGGGCCGTGAAGCTGAAGAGAGCCTGCGACGGCAGAATGCCCGCTGAGTTGAGCGCCAAGATAGGCGTGCCAGAAGGAATCGAGATCGAGCTGATCCATGCGGAACGAAAGATCGGCGGGATAGCCGCCACGCAGCCGGATGTTTCCGTCGATTTGGAGCGAGCCGCGCTGGAGGTGGGAGTTGCCGATGAGTTGAAGAGTGTCTCCTTGCGTGCTGGCTTGCAGATCGAGATCGCCGGCAAGTTCGTGATCGAGGGTGAGATTGCGGATGTGGATATTGGAATTGATCACTGGCGCTTCGGGTGTGCCGGAGGCTTTGAGGTTGAAATCGGCGCGGCCTTCGAGCGAGAGACGATTGGGAGGAATCTGGCGGACGCGAGCGAGATCGAGATTATTTCCGGCGACGTCGAGTTGGAAGGCGCGGGTGGCGGGATTGTAGGCGGCGCTTCCGGTGAAGATGGAATCGTCGTGGAAGAGATGAATGTTATCGAGGGCAAGTTCGCCGCGGGCGAAGTGGAAGTCGGAATCGAACTGTTGAATGGGCTCGCCGTAGGCGGAGGCGTGGTTGAGATGGATTTGGCCGTCGCCGTGAGGATCGGATTCGGTGCCGGCGGCTTGCACGACAAGATCGGCCGTGCCGGTGATGGGATAGTTGTATCCGGCGAGGGCTTGCAGGGCAGCGAGGTCGGTGCTTTGAATGTTGGCGTGGAGGGTGAATTCACTGGCGTGGGTGAAATGGCCGTGATCGAGCGTAGCGGAGGCGTCAAAGTCGGTAGAAGTGTCGTCACGACGGAGAGTGCCGCTGTGCAGGGCGATGGAGTGGAAAGAAAGCTGGAGTGAGGTGGAGAGAGAATCCCAATGAGTTTGGAGGGGATGAGTGGTGGCGGTAGCGGGAACGTTGACGTCGAAATTATCGACTTGAAGATTGCCGGCGAGTTGCGGAGAGGAGAATTCTCCGGAGAGATTGCCGTTAAAGGTGGCGCGTCCGTTGAGGACGACGGGAAATAGCGCGGGGCCGCGGACGGCGGCGACGAAGGGAAGCCAGTCGATGAGGCTGGAGGTGGAAACGGAAAGATGGAGAGCTGACGTGGAGGACAAGTTGCCAGAGGCCTGGATGTGGCTGGTGGGCGTGGCGAGGGTGAATTGCGGAAGATCAAGAGTGTCAGAAGCGGCGTAGTAGGTGCCAACGGCATGGGCGGTGAGCGGGAGTTGTTTGGGGTGCGCGGGCGGAGTGGCGTCGAGAGCGAACTGGACTTCGGCGTCGCGGCGAGTTCCCTTCCAGCGGGCTTCGATGGTGCCGGAGGCGAGCGAGGCGAGATGAAAATCGGGGAGCGGGTGAGAGTGGGCGTTGAGTGCAAGGGCTAGATCTTCGGCGGAAAGATCGTGCAGATGAAGGACAATGAGAGCGCTTTGAATGGCGAGGGGCTTGGGCTTGATGGTTAGGGCGCCGTTGAGCGGCGGTGCGGCGGAGATGGTGGCGGTCTCGAATTTTTTTCTGGCTGCGGCGGAAAGATGTTGATCGGGGGCGAGCCATTCGTTGAGTTCGGCGTCGCCGGTGAAGGAACCGGAGAAAATCCTGCCTTGAATTTTTGAAAGCTTGAGCTGTTGATCGGTGGCGGAGTAGCCGGTGGTGAGGGCGGCTTTGGAAATTGAAATTTGATCGTCCTGAAAAATCAGGTCGCGGAGGGTGAGAAGTCCGTTGGAAGCGAATTGATCGGGGGACCATGTGCCTTCGCCTTTGAGCTCGAGTAGCCCGGCGCGAAGATCGGGACGGCGGGAGATGGCGGCGGCTTCGGTGAGATCGAGGTGTGCGTCGTAGGCGGCTTGAAGGTGCGGGCGCCGAAAATTGGCGATGTGTCCGGTGGCGGAGAAATTGGAGTGGCCGGAATTCCATTTGAGCGAAGTGATTTCGGCAGCGTCAGAGGAGAGAGTGAAATCGGCGGAACTCATCCAGGCGAAGGGACGGGAGTCGAGGAGTTTGGTATCGACGAGGCCGAGTAGAAGGCGTCCGTTATAGCTGGCATGGAGGTAGGAATAATCCATCTGAAGCCAGGCGTCACGGGCGGCGAGATTGAGAGGGATGGTCCGGTCATCCCACAGCAGGTGTCCGTGACGGAGTTCGAGGCGATTGATGGAGAGCGAGAAGAGCTGCTCGATGGACGTGGGACCGGTGATGGTGGCGGCGCGTTTGGGAAAATTCGTGGTGCCGTCGGGATAGAAGGCGAGATGAATGACGGGCTGATCGAGGATGAGTTCCTGAAAGGCCAGTTCGGAACGGAGCAGAGAGGTGATTTTGAGGCGTGCGACGATACCGTCGGCGTGAGCGAGGGGCACGTCAGAGGCGGACTCGCGGCCGTGGACGGTGATGTCGCGAACTTCGAATTGCAGGCGAAAAGGGATGGTGTGAAGGCTGCCGATTTGAGCGTGGCCTCCGCTGATGCGTTCGAGCTCGGCGACCAAGCGACGGCGAACCAGGGATTGAAACGAATTGGTGGTGGTGTAGAGGAGCAGCGAGGCGAGACAAAGAAAAATCAGGGCGACGAAGGCAAGAAGATATTTCCACCAACGGCGCGAGGGCTTGGTGGAATCGGCGGGGACGGTCATCATCACTGCGACTGGACTCCCGGGTCATTCGACGAGGCGGCAACGCCGGGGATGTGGACCTGACCTTCGGAGCGGAGGGTTTGCAGCCAGGAGACGAGCATCTCGCTGACTTTTTCCTGGGTGAGAAGTTCGCGGATTTTAGAGGAGACTTCGGCGAGGGGCACCTCGGAGGCGCCGGCTTGTTTTAATTTCGGGACGAACTGATCGCGGTAGTAGGCTTCGATGGACTTGGCGTCGATCTGGACTGCGGGACGCAGGCGGGCATCGACGAGGCGCATGACATCGATCTGCTGCTGGACATGAGCGAAGATATCTTTTTCGGTGATGTGGTAGCGGGCCAGAAGAGAGCGCCAGGCGGCGTCGGTGGCGGCTTGAGGATATTGTTGGCGGGCGTCGGCGATACGGGAAGTGACTTCGGCGTCGGTGGCGTGGCGGAAGTCGGCGGACCTCATCTGCTCGCCCAGGAGTTCCTGATCGATGAGGCGGTCGAGAACGGCGCGGCGATCGTCGTCAGTGAAGCTGGCGATGGAGCGGTTGGTGAGGAGAGCTTCGTAGCAGAGGGCTTCATCGAGATCGGATTGCAGGATGACGCGGCCATTGACGGTGGCGACGATGCGGTCGATGACTTCGGCGAAGGAGTGCGCGGGGCCGATGAAGAGCGCGGAGAGGAGAAGCGCGAGCGCGGCCGTCATCATCCTCCTTAGCGTTATCGTTGGTCCGGCAATAAAAAATCTCATCAAAATGGCTGCCCTATACTGAAAAAAACATTGAAGTGCTGAAGGCGTTGCGGAGAAAACGCCGTTGGCTGCTGTGCCGGCGGTGCCGCCGGCGGCACAGGCGCTGGTGTGAAGCCCGTGGGATACGCCGTCGGATTTAGATTGTAACCGAAGTCGAAGCGCAATGGACCGATAGGTGTCTTATAACGCAATCCGATGCCCATGACGTGAGAGGTGTAGTCGTAGCCGGAGTTATCGAAGCTGGTGACGCAGCCGTTGTATTGAGTGGGGGCTATGGACGGGTTGAATTGCAGGCACTGGGAGGGGTTGGGCTGGTGCCAGCGGGCGAGGCCCTTCAGCATGTCGTGTCCGGCCGTGAAAACGTTGCCCATATCGTGAAAGAGAGCGAAGCCGAAACCTTCTCCGAGATAGGGCAGGCTGACGGAAGGAAAGCGGAGTTCCTCACTGTTGACGAACAACGCCGAGCCACCGACGGGAAAACCGGAATCAGGATCGCGAGGTCCTGCTTGATTTAACCCGAAACCGCGATGAGAGTTGCCGCCTCCGGCGAAAAAAAGTTCGGGCAGCGGAATGATGGAAATATTCTGCTCGCAGGCGGTTTGCAGGTTATTGAGCGGGCAGGAGCCGGGGGGAAGAATGCGCGTGCCTCCGTAGACTTGTTCGACGCCAATGGTGGTGGAGCGGGCGAAGACAAATTTGCGATTGGGTCGGCCGAAGGCGTAGTAGGTGGAATCCTGGCCGAGAGCGCGGCCGTAATCGGATTGAGAACCGACGTAACTGGAGGCGGCGAAGGCATCGAGAGTGAAGTACTGGCCCTTGGTACTTTCGAGCGGGTTATCTCGTTTGTCGCGGATAAAGGTGAATCCGGGACCGCCGACGTGGGCGGGCAAAGAGAACAGGCTGAATTCGGCGGGGGAAAAATCCGAGGCGAAGTTGCTGGCCTTTACGCGGCGGTAGTCGAAGCGGTAGGTGATGGAGGTGGAGTGATTGGCTTGCTGCTTGCCGATTTGCTGGCGCAGATCGATTTTGCCTTCGAGGCGCTGCGAGGTGAACGTGGCGACGTTGAGGCTATTGTCGTAATAGATGGTGAAGAAGAGTTTGAAGAGATCGTTGTTGAGGATTTTGGGGATTTCGTAGCTGATGACGCCGAGTTGCTGCAGGGTTCCGACGTGAGACTGGAAGGTGAGAGTCTGGTTGCGGCCGCTGACGTTGAGGCGGGTGACGTCCAATTCGACGCGCGGGCTCACACCCGTTGCTCCGGCGGGAGCGGTGGTACCGGCGGGGAGTCCGGTTTCGAATTCGAGGCCGAGGCCGTAAGTGAAGGTGTAGCGGCGGGCTTCCTGCACCTGGACGAGAACATTTTTTTGCGGATCGGAGCCGTCGGGATTTTGGACGGCGGCATCGACCTCGCCGAAGATGCCGAGGTCATAGAGCTTGGTCTGAGTGTCGAGAAGATCCCCTTGGCTGAGGGGTTGAGCTGGGGTGACCTGGATTTCGCGCTGCACGACGTAATCGCGAGTGTGATCGAGTCCGGCGACCAGGACGTGATTGACGAAGAACTGTTCGCCCTCCTGGATGGTGTAGGTTACGTCTTCCCGATTGGGGTCGCCGGGGGAAGGGGCAGTACCGATATCGAGGATGGCGTGAGGAAAGCCGTGATTGAAGTAATAGTTGAGGATCAATTCGCGGTCCGTGGCTAGATTCTGTTCGGAGTAAGGCTGTCCGGTGGCGGTGTTCAGCTCGGGAAAAGATTTGGCGTCGATTTCTTGATTGCCAAGGACGTGGAATGCGCCGACGAGGGTCTGCGGGCCTTCGTCGATCTGAATGTTAACCGCGAGCTGATTTTGGCGGTGGTGATAGTCGTCGTCCACTTTGGTTTGAATTTTGGCCTGGCGGAAACCGTTGGCAACGTAGAGAGCTTGAATGCTGGCGACATCGTTCTTGAGCAAGGCTTCGCTGTAGCGGCCAGGAGAAAAGAACTGGCCAGCGGGCTGGATCTGGAGACGCTGGCGAAGGGTTTGGCGGGAGAAATATTTGTTTCCGGTGATCTCGACGAGTTCGAGCTTGTGAACCGGGCCCGGATCGATGCGGTACACGACTCGGATGAGATCGGGAGTGGGTTGCTTTTGATAATCGACGGTGGCATCGAAGTGGCCGGTGCTCTGGAGATAGTTAAGGAGGTTGCGCTTGCCTTCGTTGAGGAGATCGTCGTCGAGGGCGTTTTCCTGGTAGATGGGGATCTCCCTCTTCATCGTGCCGCGGCTGACGTGAAAGCCCTGGGTGAAAACGATGACTACGGGGCCGGGTTCGAGCAGGAAGGTATAGTCGACGGAGTTGGATGCGAGATTGTATTTCTGCCCGGCGATGGAGACCTGAGCGAGAACGCGCTGCTGCTTCTGAAGTTTCTTGCGGAGATGCTGAAGGGCGTTGGTGATGCGGGCGGCGGTGACGCGATCTCCGGGATGCATGCGGGCGATATCCTGGATTTGGCTCTCGGAAAAGGCGGAGTGGCCGGCGAGTTTTACCTCGCCAATGTGGGCGGGCGAGCCGGCAGCGACGTGGAAGAGAATTTTGACTTGCTGGGTAGAGGCGCTGGACATGGTTTCAGCGGTAACGCGGGCGCGATAATAGCCGTTCTCCTGCATGAGTTGGCGGATGTTTTGGAGGGCGCGCTCGAGTTTATCGAGGGTGTGTAATTCTCCGAGCTGAAATTTGGAGGCGTTGGCGATTTGGTTGTAAGTGGGATGGCCGGGAGCGCCATCGACATCAACGGCGCCTACAAAATAATTCAGCGAAGTGGTGAAGGTGAGAACGACATCGGAGCCGGAGGGTGAAACCTCGGCTTGAATGTCGCCGAAGCGTCCGGTGGAGAAAAGTGTGCGGATGCTGTCGCGAACCTGATCGCGATCGAGGGACTGGCCCACTTTTTGCGGGAGCATCGCGAGGAGATGCGGGGCGTCTGGAATGCCGGGGAGTTCGATGGATTTTACGGTGCGCCCGACATAGGCGGACATGGAGGCGAGCGGGGATTGAGTTTCCTGAGGTGAAGGCACGGGGGCGGACGATCCGGCATGAGAGGCCGAAGCGAGCGCGATGATTACTATGACGAATGAGGCGTGCCTTCTCAGAAAATGCTGTCCTTGTCCGGTTTCATAGTTCGATGAAGCGCGCGGGGCCCTTGTTGTCCCGGGTACGGAGGCTTCACCGGCTGCGGAAAAACTCACCGAGGGAAAAGAGAGCACCTCAGCCGCTAAAGCGCGTACATATTTTCAACGACTGAGCGGCACGAAGTGAACTCGTGACCTTCCCAAAATCCTCCCCGCCGACTAGAGTCTTTCCGCAGCCTGTTAAGCGAGCACACTTATAATAAAGGTTTTGCGGGAAGGGACTGGTGACCTCTTTGAGGCAGGGCGTGGAGCGGGACAGATGGGAAGAACGGTATTCGCGGCAGATTCTGTTTCGAGGAATCGGAGCGGAGGGACAGCGGCGGCTGGCGGCGGGGCGAGTCGCGATTGTGGGTTGCGGAGCGACCGGGTCGGCGCTGGCGCAATTGCTGGCGCGGGCAGGCGTGGGCAAGTTGCGGATTATCGATCGCGATTATGTGGAGGCGAGCAATTTACAGCGGCAGTCATTGTTCGATGAAGCGGATGCGGCGGAGTCATTGCCGAAAGCGATTGCGGCGGCGCGGAAAATTGCGGCGTTTAATTCGGAGATTGTGGTGGAGGCGCGGGTGGAGGATGTGGTTCCGCGCAACGTTGAGGGGTTACTTGAGGATATCGAAGTAATCCTCGATGGAACCGACAATTTCGAGACGCGATATTTATTGAATGATTTCGCGGTGAAGAGTTCCCTGCCGTGGATTTATGCGGCGGCGGTGGGGAGTTATGGAGTGACGCTGAATGTTTTGCCGGGAAAGACGGCGTGCCTGGCGTGCATCTTTCCGGATTCGCCGAAGGGGATGGTGGAGACGTGTGAGACATCCGGCATATTGAATACGGCGGTGAATGCGGTTGCGGCGGTGGCGGCGACCGAGGCGATGAAGTTGCTGGTGGGCGGGGAAGCGCGGGGCCAGTTGCGGGAGACGCTGTGGTCGCTGGATGTTTGGACGAATGAACATGTGGAGATTGTGGCGGGGAAACGGCGGGCGGGATGCAGGGTGTGCGGGGAGCGGGATTTTGTGCATTTGGCGGGGGAGGGGCGTCCGCATATCACGATGTGCGGAAGGAATTCGGTGCAGATCCACGAGCGGGCGCGGCCGATTGATTTTGGCGAGATGCAGCGGAGGCTGGAGTCGCTGGGGGTGGTGCGGCACAACGAGTTTGTGCTGAAGTTCTGGCGCGATCCGTATGAGATGACGCTGTTTCCGGATGGGCGGGCGATTATCAAGGGAACGACGGATACGGGCGTGGCGCGGAGTTTGTATGCGAGGTATGTGGGGAGTTGAGGAGAGAGATGGGCGGGAAGCGGCTCGAGGGCAAGACGGCGATTGTGACGGGAGGCGCGGGCGGAATTGGGCGCGCGACGGCGTTACTGTTTGCCCGCGAGGGGGCGGCGGTGAATGTTGTGGACTTGAATGAGGAATGCGGCGGGGCGGTGGTGCGCGAGATTTTGGACAGTGGCGGGCGGGCGATTTTCGAGCACGCGGATGTAACCTGCGCCGCGGATTGCCGGCGAGTGGTGGAGCGCACCCTGAAAGAGTACGGTGGGGTTCAGGTGCTGTTCAACAATGCGGGGATTATCCGGCGAGCTTCGGTTGTGGAGCTCAGTGAAGAGGATTGGGATCGAACGATGGAGGTAAATGTGAAGTCCGTTTTTCTGATGTGCCGGGAAGTGATTCCGATCATGGCGAAGGCGGGAGGGGGATCGATTGTGAATACGGCTTCGGGATGGGGATTGGCAGGAGGCGCGCGGGCGTCGTCGTATTGCGCCTCGAAGGGTGCGGTAGTGCTGCTGACGAAGGCAATGGCGATCGATCATGGCGGAGAGAAAATTCGAGTGAACTGCGTTTGTCCGGGGGATACGGATACGGCGATGCTGCGCAGCGAGGCGCGGCAGTTGGGCGAGGCCGAGGAGAGATTTCTCGCCGAGGGGGCGCGGCGTCCTTTGGGGCGCGTGGGCACGCCGGAGGAGATTGCGCAGGCGGCGCTTTATTTGGCGAGCGATGAGTCTTCGTTTGTGACCGGCGCGAGCCTGGTGGTGGACGGTGGGGGGTTGGCGGGCCTGGGATAAGACGGCTTACGGGGTGATCTGGTAAACGGTGCCGTAACCGTAACGGCTGCCTCCATGATATGTGGTGCCGTAGAGATTACCGGAGCTGTCGAGAAACAGGCCAGAGTACGGCCCTGAGCCGTCGCCGGCGCTTTCAAACGGGTGGACAATAGATTCCGTGTAGCCGCCGCCGCTTTGCGGAGTTAGCTTGTAGACCACTCCGCAAAGATTCTGGTTGCACCCACTACCGCCGTCATAGGTCACACCATAAAGATTTCCACTGGCGTCAAAAACCAAATTTCCGGTCGTGGAACCGCCGTCATTATTGCCAGAGTTAAAGCTGTGTAGCGTCTTCTCCGTCCACGTGCCGCCCGATCCTGCGCTTACTTCAAAAACCGTGCCGTAAAAGGTGTTGCCGCTTTGGGTTGTGCCGTAGAGATTACCGCTTGAATCGAAGGTGAGCCGTGAATTGGGAAACTGCGAAGTGCTGGCGGTGGTGAAGTTGTAAAGCAGCGTCAACTTCCACCGGGTGCCGATCTGGGGCGATAGCTCGTAGACACCGCCTCTGGTACTCGTGCCGTAGCCACCATAGCCGAAAAAGGTTGCGCCATAGAGATTACCCTGACCGTCGAGTACGACGCTCCCGGCCGGACTGCCGACTCCGTTCGGTGAAGGAAACTGATATAGCACAGTATCTTTCCAGGTCCCGTTCGATTGCGGGCTCATTTCAAATACTTCGCCGTTAAAAGTGGTCGAGTCATGAGAGGTGGCGCCGTACATATTGCCGGCGCTGTCCCAGGCAAAGTCGCCAAAGGGACCGCCTTCCTCGGCGCCGAAGTTGTGCAGCACACTATAGGTGAATGTTCCGTTGGTTTGTTTGGTCAATTCGTAAACCAGACCGCTTCCGTCGGCTGTAGAGAAGCCATATTCGGCGCCGTAGAGGTTTCCATTCTTATCGATAGATAGCGCGCCGGTGGGGTAGAGGCCGGTGCGGTTGCAGTTCTGGAATGTATAGAGAACCGTCTCCGTATAAGTGCCGTTAGATCCCGGGGAAAGCTCATACACATTGGAGCAAATTCCTATTCCACCACTGGCCGTTCCGTAGAAATCGCCGGCGCTATCGGAAATCAGGCCATTGCTTGGGTTGAAACCTTGATTCTGATTGAACTGGAAAACGACTTTTTCCCCGGCATGAGCATTGACTGCGCTGAGGAAAATGGCCAGTGCAAGCAGCAAGGTCTGTGCCACCGTTGACTTCTGCCCTGCGAATGACTTGTTTCTCATGCTCCGATCTCCTTGATGCTGTTCCTTCGGGCTCGCGATTTGGATTGTTGTCTTTCGCTTGCGGCCTATTTGAAGCTCGATCCGCGCAACAGATTTACGAGCGGCGCACCTGCGGCCAGCATCCCTAGGCTTGAAGGCGGAGCCGTGTTGCTGCTGCTTTCGCTCCCGCTCGTCTGCCCCGTAGTAATGGGCTGGTTGGGTGTGCTCTCGTAGGCGTAACCGTAAATGCTCGGATACTGATAGGCGTAGGGATACGGGAACTTGATGCGTGCCCAGCCATAGTGGACTTGGCCGTTGATTAAGATCTTCAGACCAACGTAGGCGAATTCGGTCGGTTGCCAGGTGCCCGAACTTTTTGACTTGGAAAAGTTGAACGTCCGGTTAACCAGGTAAAGGTTGCCGGAAGCAAATTTCTCCTGCGGTCCTATTTTTACGCCTGCCGGGACAGCGGACGCAGTGGGGGCCTGTTTGCCCTGTACCGCTTCGTTGCCCACTTGCCCAGGAATCACTTTAAGGTAAAACCTGGCACGTGTCGTGTAACCGTACGAGGAGAAATGTGCCGTGGATGAAATGGCGAACGTGAAGTCAGGAACACCGTCGTTGTTGAGGTCGAGTGGAGTAAACGTTACGCCATTGTTCCGCTGGGCGATCGTCATCGGGGTATTGGACGGCGTGTAGATAATCTCACCCTCCGCGGGTAGAGCTGTCGACAGCAATCCCGCGCTGGCTGCGGCCGCGTAGGCTATGAGATTTTTTTCCAGGTGGCGGCCCAGCCGTGCGGCGGATCGATTCCAACTCTTGGCGACACTCCGCCCCTGCTTCGAAGACATAGGATCACCTCTGCTGTAACAGGTGCCGATCAGGGGGAGAACGGCGTCGGCAGGAACCAGACCGTTATCTCCCGAATTGCGGCAATTGTCAAGGATTTCGTGGCCTTTGGATCTCGGTCCAACCTTACTTGGCGCTGCGCTTGGCCGATTTCTTCGAAGGCGGGACTACGCCTTTCTCTGGGCGCTCATGCTCGATCGGATCCGAAAGATTATGCAGCGGTTTATCGCCAGCCGATGATAGTTGCGGGCCATCTTCGCGCACCGTCAATCCTTCTGCGGTATACATAGCTTCGTTGAAAGTGCTGCCGGATTTGGCAGCCGCAACAGCGAAGACCCCGTGAGGTATGCCATTGCTGAAGGCGGTAGCGATGTAGTCGCCGACCATCAGTCCGTTCTGCGAGTTGGGAAGCCAGGTGAGCTTCATGGGGCCGGCAAGTTTGACGGGAGCATTCCAGGTCGATCCGGCGTTGTGCGAGGAGATGTAGCCAACATAAAGCTGGCAGGTGGACTGGGTGCAATTGCTCTTGGGATAGAAATAATAGTGAACGGCCACGTGAGCGGTTGCACCGGAAGTGGTTGGATCGATGCCGATTCCTGGGATGAAGTGATCGATGGTACTGGTGGTGGGATCGATGGGAATACGGGCCACGGCGGACCAGTGAGTGCCGTCGGTCGAGGTACTGTAGACGAGGTCGTTGGTGGAGCACTTGGTGCGGAAGCGGCAATCCTCCCAGACCACGTAGACGGTGCCTGCACCATCGACGGCGGCGGAGGGCAGAGGGCCACTGCGAATGCCGCCGTCGTCGGTATGGCTTTGAATGTTGGAGACGGTAACGGGTGCGGTCCAGCTAGCTCCGCCGTTGGTGGAAATGAAGGAGGAAATACCGTTGGTTTCGATGGGGACAACGACGATGCCATTGGGCTGAACGAGCGGCTGTCCGCCGATGCCGAAAGCATGGTTCGCTGTACCGATTGCGGCGCTCCAGGTGAGGCCGCCGTCGGTGGATGTGCTCATTAAGATTCCGTCGCCGGTATCGGGATTATCCCACTCGACGTAGCAGTTGCCGTAGAACGGGCTGGTGGAGTAGCTGTCGCAGGCGATCCAGTTCTTATCGGAGCTGTCGACTTTGGGGCCGATGTTGACGGGATTTTCCCAGGTGAAACCTCCGTCGGTGGAGCGGCTGACGACGACGGCGACGGTTGTGGAAGTGTTCGAGATGGGCAAAGAAGCGATCATCCAAACGCCGTGTTTGGCGTCGAAGGCGACAGCGGGATCGCTGGCGGCGCTGTAGGGACCTCCGCCGTTGCCGGTGGTGAGGCCGGGAAGAAATCCGTGGGACCAGGTGGTACCGCCGTCGGTGGAAGTGGCCCAGCCGATGGCGGTTGCGCCACCGGGGGATATGCGTCCGGTTTGGAAGGCGGAAACCTGCGTGGCTCCGCTGGAGAGAACGTGAGGCTCAACTTCGGTGGCGTGCTGGCCCGGTGGGACGGTGAACGGATCGGAACTGATTTCAGTGAGGGTGACCGCGGGAGGTTCCTGCGCGTGGGCGATCAGGAGGGTGCAAAGAGCCAAGATCAGGCAGGCGAGCGGAGAAATTCCAGAGCGAAGGTTAAACAGCATTCGGGTCAACATTCGGGTCATCAGGATCTGTCCTCAGGTGCGGAAAGTGATTTGCAAACAACTTCGCCCGGAATGGCAGCGGCATCCGTGGGGGAAGTACTAGCGCTGATAGTGATCCGCGGGGTGAACATTATCGCGGAATTGCGGGACTGTCAATGTGAAGGGATTTGCAACTTCGGTCGGGTGGGCGGCGCGTGTCCGCACCGAGATCATCGTTAGTGCATCGGCGCGGCGGCTCGTTTGTCCCCGAGACTTTGTCGCGGAGGCCTGGGCAGAAGAAAACCGCCGCTTTCGCATCGGCGGCTACGCGTTCAGGAATCTCATGTTCTACTTCGAACTGCTGGCCGCTCGCCGTGAGGGCGGGACTATGCCGCGTTCCGGAATCTCCCTCTCGATCTTGTCGGAGAGATGGTGCAGCGGTTTGTCGCCTGCCGAAGATAGCTGCGGACCGGCTTTGACCGGCGCCGTCAGGCCTTGCGCCGTGTACGTGGCCTCGTTGAAGGTTGTTCCAGACTTGGCTGCGGCGACTGCGAACACTCCATGCGGCACACCGTCAGTAAAGGCCGTGGCAATGTAGTCCCCCACCATCAAGCCGTTTTGGGAGTTCGGCAGCCATGCGAGCTGCATCGGCCCCGCTAGACTTACCGGAGTATTCCACGTAGATCCGCCGTTGGCCGACGAAATGTAACCCACGTAAAGCTGGCAGGTCGACTCCGTACAGCTGCTCTTCGGGTAGTAATAATAGTGAATCGCGACGTGCGCGGTGGCGCCCGACGTGGCGGGATCGATGCCAATTCCTGGAATGAAGTGGTCCACGGTGCTGGTGGTGGCGTCGATGGGAACGCGCGTTACCGCAGACCACGTTGTGCCATTCGTTGAGGTGCTGTAGACCAAATCGTTGGTGGAGCATCTGGAGCGGAACCGGCAATCCTCCCATACGACGTACACCGTGCCTGCGCCATCCACCGCCGCGGAGGGCAGGGGGCCGCTGCGAATGCCGCCCGCATCGGTGTGCCACTGAATGTTGGAGATTGTAGTTGGTGCCGACCAGCTTGCGCCTCCGTTGGTAGAGGTGTAGGCGGACATCCCCGAGGTTTCAATGGGCACCACCACGGTGCCATTGGGCAGCGCCAGCGGTTGCCCGCCAATGCCATCGGCATTGTTGGCGGTGGTGGTCGCGGCGGACCACGTCATGCCTCCGTCGATAGAGGTGCTCATGTGGATCTCGTCGCCGCTATCCGGATTGTCCCACTCCACATAGCAATTGCCGTAGTACGGGCTGGTGGAGGTGCTGTCGCACGCGATCCAGTTCTTATCGGAAGCCGTCACCGTGGGACCGACGAGCACCGGATTGCCCCAGGTGACGCCGTCGGTGGACCGGCTCACCGCCACACCGGGTGTTGTGGTGGTCGAGTTCAAGATAGGCAACGTAGAGATCAACCATACCTCGTGCTTGGCGTCATACGCCACGTTGGGATCGCTGGCGGCGGCGTAAGGACCGCCACCGTATCCCGTGGTCAGGCCGGGAAGAAATCCGTTCGTCCAGGTGCTGCCGCCGTTGGTTGAGGTGGACCAGCCAATGGCCGTCGCGCCGCCGGGAGAAATGCGTCCCGTCTGAAACGCTGACACCAGCGTGGCGCCGTTTGCCAGGACATGCGGCTCAACTTCCGTGGCGTGCTGGCCCGGGCCAACGGTAAATGGGTCGGAACTGATCTGAGCTAAGCTGACCTGCGCATGCGCCCGAATCGCAGGCGCGACGCAAAGACCCAGCACTGTCAAGCAAGCAAATAACAGAGGAGGCAAGCTGCGGGAAGCGGAGAAAATGCGATTCATTGGATTTGTCCTCAAGCGGAAAGTTAGACCGCTGGGTTAGTTTGCCGAATGAAGTGGTATTCGCGAGCGTCAATGACGAGTAAGTTTAATTAGTAAGCTATGTTAGTAAGTTGCACCGCCGAGGATAATAATAGGGAAAGGTGGGGCTGTCAATTGTAATTATCCTAATTGATTAATACTTATCGTAATAACGCGTTGAGTTAACTTCAGATAGGGTAGACTAACTCCGCACTAATTCCCTGCTTTGGGCTTGAGGACTATTGCCGGTCCCTGGTTGCGCGGATAAAGATGATTGCTGCATCGTCCGCGTACACCGCTTCCCAGCCTTCAGTTTCCCCAAGAATGTTAGCCAGCGCAGAATTCTTGGGCACAACCGCACTGTTAACGTCATGCCCACGAAGAAAATCTTCCCAGCCCGGCTCTACGTGCAGCATCTTTAAGTACGAGCTTAGAACGTTTTCTCCGTAGAGGTCGTGGCGGTCGTCGATTACGACTTTGGTTTGGGGGTAGAGGCGGTAGATCAGATAGCCGCCCCAGTAATCCGGAGCCAAGATGGGATCTTGTAGGTTGTGTTGCTCCAGGTAGCTGACTGCCGCGGCAGGAAAGCGTTTGGCATCGAAGTGAGCGTTCATGAGCGGGTGCGAGTCCAAGTGGCCGGCGTGGAAGGTGATCCACGCTGTAAGAAGAAGTGCGGCGAGCGGCCAGAGATGGCCGTGGAGGCTGGATTCAATGGTCTGCATGCGGTCGAGGAAGGTTGGGGCGGAGTTGTCGTAGTGGCGGTTTAGCAATTTGGGTGCGAGTTGTTGAAGGCCGGTCGACAATCGCGGGCCGATCATGAGAATTATCAGCAGCGCCGACACGGGAATATTTCGCGACGCATAGAGGCCGGAATAAACCGCGAACAGAATTAAGAGCATCTCGCTAACTTGAACTCGAGCAGAGTCGGGAGCTTTTCGAGCGAATGCGACTAGGGTGAGAAGCAGGAGGACTGCGAAACATTTTTGTGCGACGCCATGGAAATTGGGGGATTGGAATTCGTCGATGTGATCCATCAGGAAACGGTTGGAGAGATAGCGGTAGATGTGGACGTGCAGTTTCCAGCCGTAGGGATTGATTAGCGTTGCTGCAGCACTTGCTATGCCAACTAGGGCGAGATCGCGGACCCGCTTCCCCGCTCTGATTTTCTCGAAAGCGTCTTCGAGGCGATCTTCTTTGAGATGAAAATATTCCCAGAGCGCGCTGAGCCAATAAATTCCGAGAAGGGCGAAGGCAATCAGAAACCCTCCGTGAACATTGACCCAGACGAGCATGAGGAACGGCAGGAGCCATAGGGAATATTTTCGGGGGGGCGCGGCGTTGGGGTTTTCGGTCTCGTTGGAATCCAGTATTTGAAAACAGATCAGCGTGAAGAGCCAGCTCACAACGTGCGGGCGGGCGAGGAAGTGAATCATAGCGGCGGACGCGGCCAGCAGGACGAGGATCAGAGCGACGAGGAAATCTGCGCCACGGCGCAGAAGCAAGCGGAAGGTCCACGAGAACGTTAGTGCGATGATTGTGGCGGTAAGGAAGACTACGCCATTCAGGCCGGCGGCTTTATCGAGCCAGCCGACGAGTGCGTCGTAAAGCCACTCCCAGGCGAACCAGGGCTGCCCCGACATAGTTGAGGAAAAGGGATCGGCACGGGGGAAGGCGTGGGTGGCGAGAATCAATTGTCCGGCACGAATGTGCCAGCCGATTCCTGCGTCTCCGAGAAGGCGCACGGAGAGCACGCTGTAGGCGAGCAGGTTGAGCAGGGAGATGAAAATCAGATCGGCGATCGAGGGCATGAGCCATTGCATCCAGGGATGCGGACGCTGCGGGGCGGAACTTGTGGAGCCGATGGCCATCGCGCTGAATCTTATAGAGTGACGCAATGAACAGCAAGGCGACACATCGAGTGGTGATTGTAGGAGCGGGCTTCGGCGGCCTGAATGCGGCGCAATCGCTGGCGGGCGCGGACGTGAAGATTACCGTGATCGACCGGCAGAATTTTCACACGTTCCAGCCGTTGCTGTATCAGGTGGCGACGGCGGGGTTGTCGCCGGGAGAAATTGCGGAACCGATCCGGTCGATTTTGCGGCGGCAGAAGAATGTTGAAGTACTGATGGCGGAGGTGTCGGGGTTCGACCTGGAGCGGCGAGTGGTGCGAGCCGGCGAGTTGGAAGTTCCGTACGATTCTTTGATTGTGGCCGCGGGGGCGAGCCACGCTTATTTCGGTCACGACGAGTGGAGATATCTTGCGCCGGGGCTGAAGACGATTGAGGACGCAATTGAGATCCGGCGGAGGGTTTTGCTGGCTTTTGAACTGGCCGAGCGCGAGGCCTCTGGTGGCAAGGCCGACGAGCCGCTGAATTTTGTGGTGGTGGGCGGGGGCCCGACCGGAGTGGAACTGGCGGGGACCTTGGCTGAGATTTGCCGGCACGCTCTGGCGCAGGATTTTCGAGCGATCGATCCGCGGAGAACGCTTATCCATCTGGTGGAGGGCGGGCCGCATGTGCTGCCGGTGTATCCGGAAGATCTTTCGCGGAGCGCGCTGGAGCAACTGCAACGGCTGGGCGTGGAGGTGCTGACCTCGACGATGGTGACTCAGATTGGGCCGGGCGTTATATCTATGGCCGAGAAGCGGATGAAGGCGGCGGTTATTTTGTGGGCGGCAGGCGTGGCGGCGTCTGATTTAGGCAAGAAGTTGGGGGTGCCGGTGGATCGGGCGGGTCGGGTGCTGGTGCGGACTGATCTGAGTATTCCGGATCATCGGGAAGTTTTCGTGATTGGAGATCTCGCGGCGCTTAAGGATAAATCTGGAAAAATGTTGCCCGGAGTTGCGCCGGTGGCGATATTGGAAGGTCGCTATGTGGCGAAGGTGATTCGCCGGGAGATTGAGCATGGCGGAACGGCGAACGAGCAGGCGGCGCAGCGCGAAGCTTTTCATTACTGGGATAAAGGCAGTCTGGCGACGATTGGACGGGCAGCGGCAGTGGCGCAGTTTGGCAAGATTCACATCTCGGGCTTTCTGGCTTGGCTGGCGTGGCTGTTTGTACACATCTTTTTTCTGATCGGGTTCCAAAACCGGGTGCTGGTACTGATTCAGTGGGCGTGGTCTTATTTCACTTATGAGCGCGGAGCGCGGCTGATTACGGGGAGCACGACGCTGCCGGGGTGGAATGGGGCTGGGGGCGAAGAGCATGTTGTGGACCACGAGGGAGAAGTTGCTGCCGGGTCGGGCCAGTAAGAGCGCGCGAATCAGAGTAAGAATAATATTGTGGCAGGGCGTGAGACGAGTTATGAGAAGCGCTTCCATTTCGCGAATTCTTTTCGGCCTGGTGGCTGGGCTTTGTGTGTTGTGCTCGGCCGCTTCGGGCGAAATCCTGAAGGTTGTGGTCGACGATACGATCCAGCCCATTACCGAGGAATATATTTCGCGCGCGATTGACGAGGCGGCGCGGCGGAACGATCAGGCGGTGTTGATCGAGATCGATACTCCGGGCGGGCTGGTGGATTCGACGCGGAAGATTATCGAGAAGATTACGAATTCGGCGGTGCCGGTGATTCTTTATGTGACGCCGAGCGGGAGCCGGGCGGCCTCGGCGGGATTTTTTATTCTGGAATCGGCGGACATTGCGGCCATGGCTCCGGGAACGAATACGGGAGCGGCGCATCCGGTGGTGATGGGCGGCGGCAATGTGGACGATGTAATGAAGCAGAAGATGGAGAACGACGCGGCAGCGCTGATGCGGTCGGTAGCGGCGCGGCGCGGGCGAAATGTGGAAGTGGCGGAGAGCACGGTGCGCGAGTCGAAGTCGTTTACCGAGCAGGAGGCGCTGGCGCAGCATTTGATCGATTACGTTGCGCCGAGCGAGAGCGATCTGTTTCGTCAGATGGAGGGCAAGAGTTTTAAGCGCTTCAATGGGCAGGAAGTGACGCTGAATCTTTCCGGGCAGCCGATTTCGCCTTTTGGGACGACGCTGAAGGAGCGGATTCTGGGTTATTTGATGGACCCGAATATTTCGTTCATCCTGCTGGCGATTGGCGCGCTGGCGCTGTATGCGGAGTTCAATCATCCGGGGGCGGTGATTCCGGGAACGGTGGGCGTGGTCTTTATTTTGATTGCGGCGTTTGCTTTGAATTTGTTGCCGACGCGGTTTGCGGCGCTGGTGCTGATTCTGGGGGCGTTCGCGCTTTTTGCGGCGGAGGCAAAGTTTGCGAGCCACGGGGTGTTGACGGTGGGCGGGATCACATTGCTCACGCTGGGAGGATTATTGCTGGTGGATTCGCCGATCCCGGAGATGCGGGTGCACTTGCTTACGGCGATGGCCGTCAGCATTCCACTGGGAATGATCACCGCGTTCCTCATGACCATGGCGGTGAAGGCGAGGCGAAATAAAGTTGTGACCGGCTCGGAAGGAATGGTGGGGCAGATTGGCGTCGCGCAGACGGCGCTCTCGCCGAGAGGAAAAATATTTGTTCACGGAGAATTGTGGGATGCGATCTCCTCGTCCGACGTGGCAGCCGGGCAGCCGGTGGTGGTGATGCGGGTTGACGGCCTGGTGCTGCAAGTCGAGCCAGTCGGTGTGGCGCAAACTGCGACGGCTGTGACGTAACTCGAACCCTTAAGTCGAACGTCATTTCGAAACGCAACTCGAACCCAATCGAGACCGCGCACCAGCGCGATCAACCGGCGCAGGTCCGAATTCCACGCTCATCTCAGCTCTCTGCGTTACAATCCGCGATAGGAGCGTTGCTCGCTTCGGGCGTGGAGGTATTACATGGAAATCTTTGGGGTGGGCGTGGGATTCGTCAGCATTGTTATCGTCGTTTTCCTCTTGTACGCGTTAAGTTCCATCAAGGTTCTTGCGGAGTATGAGCGCGGCGTTATTTTTCGATTCGGTCGCTTATACCATCGGGCGAAGGGACCGGGAATTATTCTGGTGCTGGCTCCAATGGACCGCATGGTGCGGGTTTCGCTGCGCCAGGAAGCGCTGGAAGTTCCGCCGCAAGATATCATTACGCGCGACAACGTTACGTTGAAGGTGAACGCCGTTATCTTTTTACGGGTGACCGATCCGAGCAAAGCGGTGGTGGAGGTTTCGAATTACGTTTACCAGACTTCGCAGTTTGCACAGACCACGCTGCGCTCGGTGCTGGGCGAACAGGAACTCGACGAGTTGCTGGCGCACCGGGAAAAAATCAATTTGCGATTGCAGAGCATTCTCGACATGCACACTTCGCCGTGGGGCGTGAAGGTGACGAATGTTGAGGTGAAGCAGGTTGACATGCCGGAATCGATGCTGCGGGCGATGGCGAAGCAGGCCGAGGCGGAGCGCGAGAAGCGGTCGAAGATTATTCATGCGGAGGGAGAGTTCTCGGCGGCGCAGAGACTGGTGGATGCGGCGCATTTGCTGGCCACGGAACCGGTGAGCGTGCAACTGCGTTACTTGCAGACTTTGACGGAGATCGGGGTGGAAAAGAATACGACGGTGATTTTCCCGGTGCCGGTGGATTTCTTTTCGGGCTTGCAGAAGCTGCTGGGCAGGGGCGGCGAGGATGCGGGTCCGGCGGCCAAATCGGCATAGTGGAAGTTGCGCCAACTATGAGGAAGGTTTATGGCTTCGTCACAAGATACTGAAATCACGTTGGGCACGGCAAAACTGCTGGGGTTGTTTTTTGGGCTGGTGGTGATCTGCGCGGTGTTCTTCGCGCTGGGTTACACGCTGGGGCGGAAGTCAGAGACCGGCGTGTCGGCGGCGACGACGGTGGGTCCGCTGACGACGGCGAACGGTGCGAAGCCGGCAAGCTCGGGCGCAGTGCCGGCTACGCCGATGACTTTTTATAAGGCGGTGGAGCAGCAGAACGCGAATCCGCAACTGACACCCGCGGCCGCGGTTGCGACGACGCCGGAAAGCGCGGCTGGTCAGCCGTCCGCGGCGCAATCGACCGGAGCATCGGCGGACGGATCGTCATCCAGCGCGCCGACGACGCAGGGCGCGGAGGCAGCGAACCCGCCTGACGCGATGGCGGCGATTCCGACTACGGGTTATTTCGTGCAGGTAGCGGCGGTGAGCAAGCAGGATGATGCCGAAGCTTTAGTGGACGCGCTGAAGAAGAAGCAGTATCCGGCATTTGTGGCGAGCGGGTCTTCCACCGACAAGCTGTTTCGGGTGCAGGTGGGGCCGTTCAGCGATCTTAAAGATGCTGAAGCGATGCGCGCGCGGCTGATCAACGACGGGTACAATCCGATCCTCAAGAAGTAAAATCCCTATGAAGAGTAACCGCCTGTTGAACCGCCGCGTGGTTTTCAAGCTGCACGGAATGGATCCACTCGATGCGACGATTCTCAAGCAGGATGAAACGGGCTATTGGATTCGCGGCGGAACTCTGGCCGGGCAGCTTGACCAATCCAATTGTTCTCTTCCGGAGAGCGACGTGCGCTACCTCGAGTTCAGCCGGATCGAGTGGCTGCGAGCACCGCGGCAGCGGGCGGGATGAGCCTTCCGGCTTCGGCGTAAGTTTGCATATTGACAAGCGTCGATTTAGCGGATATTCCTGAATCTGCTATGACGACTCCGGCGAATTCCCTCGACATCACATTGCACGCCATTGCCGATCCGGCGCGACGCCGCATTTTGGCTGCTCTCAAGCAGCGGACGGCTGGGGCGGGAGAGTTTTCCGGACTTTGCGGCGGAGATATAGAGGAGCGGGTGAAACTGTCGCAGTCCACGATTTCGCATCACATGGCGATTTTGACGAAAGCCGGTTTAGTGGATGCGGAGAAGCAGGGACAGTGGAGATGGTACCGGCGCAATGAAAAGGCTTTGCGGAGGATGGTGAAGAGTTTGCGGGCGCAGTTGTGAAAGAGTGCTAGTCATGGGCCTTGGCTCGCACAGCGGCGGTTCGCATGCACGCAAAAACCAGGGTCCCTCGCTTCGCTCGGGATGACAAGTTAGGTGGAGGCTGGTGGAAGCGGCTTAGGCAGAAGCGGCGGCGTGGGCTTTTTGCAAGAGGCGGCGGGCCTGGGCAATTAGATCGGCCACTTCGAAGGGTTTCACCAAATAGGGGATGTTGTTTTGCTGGAGGAATGTTCGGTCTTCGCCTTGCTCGCCTCCGTGCGAGAAAGTAAACAGCAGGTGGTTTTCCAAGCCGGGACAATTCTGGGTTAGCCAGGTATAGGCCTCCTTGGCGTTCCAGTCGGAAGGCATTCTGCCGCTCATGATTACGGCGTCGAAGGGCTCCGAAAGTAGCCGCGTTTTTACGTCTTCACTCTTAGTCGCCGTGACCACGTTGGCACCCGCGCCCATGAGGACGTCGCGTTCGAACTCCAGCACAGCCTCTTCTTCCTCGACGAGCAGAACGCGGCCCTGAATTGCCCCTTCGCGTTTGGGCGGAGCGGCGGGCGCGGATTCAACGATTGCACCGGCAGAGACGGCCATAGGAAGACGAACTTCGATGACTGCGCCGCCTTCGTTGGCGTTGTGTGCAGTGATGTCACCGCCGTGTTCCTTCACGATTCCGTAGCAGATGCTCAAACCCAGACCGGTTCCCTTGCCGACATTTTTTGTGGTGTAGAAAGGATCGAAAATTCGTTTGGGATCTTTAATCCCGGGGCCATCGTCGGCGAATTGCACGGCCACGAAGCCGTTTTCGCAGCTCACGCGAATTTTGAGTTTGCCGGAGCGCCCGGTTTCCAGAACGGCGTCGACGGCGTTATTGATGATGTTCAGGAACACCTGCTCGATCTGGTGAGGATCGGCGACGACCATGGCGGGATCTTCCGCCAAAGTTTTTTCTACTGCGATATGGTTGACTTTGAGGTCGTAGTCGCGAAGAGCGAGCGTTTCTTCGAGCACCTTGCGGACGTCGACTTCAGAGCGTTCCGGCTTCCTTTGGCGTGCGAAGGAAAGTAAGTTTTGGACAACGCGGTGAGTGCGCTGCGCTTGCTTGAACATTTTGGCGACATAATCCTGGGCGCGCTCGTTGAGGCCTTCGCTTTCGAGAAGCTGGGCGTAGCCGAGAATTGCGGTGAGCGGATTATTCAGCTCGTGAGCAACTCCGGCGATGAGCTGGCCGACGGCGGACATCTTCTCGCTTTGCAAAAGTTGTTCCTGAGTGCGGCGCAGGTCTTCGTAGGCTTTGCAGGTCTCTTCATAGAGGCGGACTTTCTCGATGGTGGTTGCGAGCTGGCGGCTGATGGCTACGAGCAGATTCTCTTCGCCGCTAGAATATTCGTACTCGATGTGGCTGCGCAGTCCCATCATGCCGATGGGGTTGTCTTTGCCCCAGAAGAGGACCCAGTTCCATGCGCCGTCGGTGTTGGAGCGGATGAATTCCGCGACTGCGCCGGTGAGATGCGGCAGATATTCGGCGGTGATCACTTCGGCGCGCGAGCGCATGACGAGATCGCCAAAGCCATCGGCGAAGCTGATTTCGGCAGGACGGGATTTATCGCGGCTGCGCGGTCCCCAAGCGGCGCGGCGGCGGTAAGTGGGTGCGTCGGAATCGGAAAGATAGACGGCTCCACTCTCCGCGCCGAACAACGAGACGACTTGCCGCAAGGTTAGGTTGAGGATTTCATCGAGATCGAATGACTGCGTGGCGACGACGGCCATCGCGTTCAGGGCGTTGAGTTCGCGGTTGCGGCGGCGCATTTCGTCTTCGGCGCGGCGCTTCTCGGTAACGTCGAGAACGAAGCCCTGGTAGCGCTCGACTTTGCCGGCGGCGTCGCGGGTGGCGAAACTGCTTTCGGCGGAAAGCAGCAGAGTGCCGTTTTTTCGCCGCATGGTGACTTCGAAATTGCGGACGTAATTCTGCTGGTCGATCTGTTTGTGAAAGGAATCGCGCTGGCCGGCATCGACGCGGATATCTTCATCCAGGTTCAAGGTGAGGAGTTCTTCGCGCTTCTCATAGCCCAACATGCGGACGAAGGCGTCATTGCAGTCGAGGAGGCGGCCGGTGGGGGTGGCGATGTAAACGCCCTCCTGGACCTGATCGAAGAGCAAGCGGTATTTCTCTTCCGCCGAGCGGCGCTCGGTGATATCGCGAACGATGTGGATAGTGCCTTTTTGCTTGCTGCCCTGCTCGGTGTAGGAAGAAGTTGATACCAGGGAGAAGCCGCCAAAACAGGGGTCCGCGGCTTCGGTGACTTCTTCATCGCCGCGGGCGCAGTAGGGGCAACCCGTCCATTCACCCAGAGTATGCGGGAGGACGGATTCGCAGCTGCTGCCGATTACATCGGCGGAAGATTGCTGCAACTGTTCGAGGAGAATCTGATTAGCTTTGATGATGCGGAATTCCGCGTCGTGGGCCAGGATGATGTCGTGCACGGAATCGAAAGTATTGCGCCACTGGCGCTGGGAGCGCAGAACCTGCTCCAGCAGGCGGAAATTTTCGATGGCGATTCCGAGCTGCCGTCCGCAGGTGGAGAGGAAATCGGTTTCTTCCGCGGTGAGTTTGCGATTCACCGCGCTGCCGAAGATGAGCAGTCCTATGGGCGATTTCTTTCCAAGGACGGGCACCATTAGCAGATGGCGAATCTTTTCCGACTGCAACAAATGTGGATCTTCGGGGATGGATTCGTCTCTGCGAGCGGTTACGGACTGCCCGCGTTCGAGCATCGGTGAGACAGTTTCGGATAACTCCGCGATGCCGACCTCGCGCAGGAAGTCGGGCGAAACGCCGACGGCATGAGTGGCGACGAGATGTCCCCCATCGATCAGACGAAACCAGGCTGCTTTGCTCTGGGTGAGTTGCCGCAAGGCCTCGAGGGCCTTATCCATCATGCCGCCTTGCTGTTGCGCGAGGATGATGCTCCCGGTGAGGGCATGCAGGACGGTGAGGCGTTGGGTGCGCGCGCGGGCTTCGCGAAACACGAATAAGAGCATGGTGACGCCGAGCAGGGTCTGCGTAACGGCGAAGACGCCTGCGGGAATCTCGCTGGTGAGCAGCGGCCAGTTGAGATGCTGCGAAAGGAGAAGGATGGCGAGCAGCCACGTGGCGGGCTCGCGGCGGCCACGACGGGCGCGGACCAAGGCGATTGCGGCCGTGAGGAGAATGATTCGGTAGGCGACTTCGAGAGCGAAACGGAGCGGTAAGGAATCGGGCCAGAGCAGGACGCGGGCCACGGCGAAGGCAGCGGTACAAGCGGTGACGGCAGCCAGAGGCGCGAGCAGATTTCGTTCCCGGATATAGAGAAATACAGCTACGGCAGAAAGACCGATGGCGATTACGAATGCGGCTTGTTCAACGGCTGGAAAATAGCGCGCGGGGATTTGTGTCGCGGCGCCGTAGATTTCGATGAAGCGCGAAGCGACGAGGAGAGTCCATGCCGCAATCCAAACGGCGAGGTAGCGTTCGCGGAAGGCGGTCAGAACCGCCAGCGATGCGGCCAGAACCACCAGCAAAGCCCAGTCTGAGGGCTTCAACCTGGCGAGGGCTGGTTGTGCGACGATGTTCCAAAGCGACCAAAGAGAAGCGGTCATTTTCGGTAGATCAGTTCGGTAGATCAGTTCGGTAGATCAGTTCGGTAGATCAGTTCGGCGAATCAGTTACACTAATCAGTTCGTCGAAATCAGTTTCGGCGAATTAGTTCTGTTTCATCACTGCAATCAATCGGTTCAATGCTCCGGCGCAATCAGTTAGGCGCATGGCAGACGAAAACCTGCCTGGTTGTTGAATATCATGCGCGGAGCATATCTCGATGACCTTTCCGGACCTCAGTGGTTACTTTCGGAATCTCACGTCTGAGATAAAATCGCCGATAGTATTGCAGGACATACCCATGCCCGACCGCATTCTGGTAGTCGACGACGAAGAGGCAATCCGCGAGATTGTGTGCGCCATCCTGGAAGCTGCGGGGTATGCCTGCCAGCAGTCGGGGTCCGGCATGGAGGCGCTGGCGCTGCTGAATTCCGGCGAACAGTTTGAGCTGATGCTTTCCGACCTGATGATGGCGGACCTTGACGGCATTGGATTGCTGGAGCGCACCAAAGAAAAATTTCCGGAAATGCCGGTGGTGATGGTCACGGCCGTGCATGACATTTCCGTAGCTTTGGCGGCCATTCGCAACGGGGCCTATGACTATTTGCTGAAGCCGTTCGAGCGGGAACAGTTGCTGAATGCGGTGGGGCGAGCGCTCGAGAACCGGCGACTGAAGGTGGAGAACCGGACTTATCAGACCAATCTGGAGTCCTTGGTGGAGGCCCGCACTGATCAGTTGCAGACAGCGATGACCGATCTGGAGCGGTCGTATGACATCACGCTGCAGGCACTGGGCGACGCGCTCGATTTAAAGGATCGTGAGACCGAAGGGCACTCCAAGCGGGTTACCGCGTTTACCATGGCGATTGCGCGCGCGATGGGGCTGCCGCGGGAGCAGATCGATGTAATAGCGCGCGGGGCATTCCTGCACGACATTGGCAAGATGGCGATTCCGGACCGCATTCTGCTCAAGCCGGGGAAGCTGGATGACGACGAGCGGGCGATCATGCGCGAGCATTGCTATCACGGCTACCAGATGCTGCGCAGGATTCCGTTTCTCGCCGAAGTTTGCGAGATTGTTTATTCGCATCAGGAACACTTTGACGGATCCGGCTATCCGCGGGGGTTGAAGGGGATTGAGATTCCGCTGGGAGCGCGGATTTTCTCGGTCGCCGACACGTTGGATGCCATTATTTCGGACCGCCCGTATCGTCCGGCGCGGACTCTCACTGCGGCGCGCAAAGAGATACAGGCTTGGGCGGGGCGGCAGTTCGATCCGGAGGTAGTAGAAGTATTTCTGAAGATGCCGGACGATATTTTTGAAGACCTGCGGCGCGAGATTAACGCGCAGAGTTATCCGTTTGCTTATTCCTCAAGCGCCAAGGGCGCGTCCTAAGCGGCAGCGGGTAACACTGGAGATCTGCCCCGTCCGCGCGAGTACTTACTCAGGTATCACGCTTGCAATCTGCGCCATTCCGCGCGTTCTTACCGAGGAAGCGCTTTCCGGCTTACCATAACAAAAGCTCAACTCGGACTCGATAATTTTGCTTGGGAGGTATGGCATGAAATCGATAGGCTGTCTTTTGGCGCTGATGGTTCTTAGTAGTGCTCTTAGTGGCGCGGCGCGGGCGCAGGAGCATCCGGCGCTGACGGCGATGCCGAATTCCGTTTATGTGGGCGCGGATGGAAAGTTTGAAACCGCTCCGGACACGGCCGTGATTCAGTTCGATATTTCGGTGCAGGAAGAAAAATCGCAAGCCGCTTACCAGCACGCGTCAAAGGATGCGGAGCAGGTTCGGGAGGTGCTAAGGGCGAATGGCATCGAGCCGAAAGCCGCGACGATAGGATTTTTTTCGGTGCAGCCGATGTATGAGTGGAAGCCAAAACAGAAAGTAGTTGGATACCGCGTGACCACGGACGTGACGCTGAAGCTGAAAGATTTCGCGAAGATCGGGCCCATCACGCAGCAGCTTGCCGATGCCAACGTCAGCGAGCGCCAGACGTTGAACTATACGCTGGAAAATATTGACGAGGCCAAGAATAAGGCGGTGGAAGATGCGTACCGCCGGGCGCGGAACTCGGCGGAGACGGTGGCGCGGGCGAGCGGGCGCGGGTTAGGTGAGCTCTCGTACGCGTCGGTGGATACGTTTGAGAATGCGCGGATGCCGGTCCCGCACATGGCGCGGGCAATGACTCCGATGGCGAATGCGGCGCCGGCTCCTACGGAAGAATTCACTCCGCAGAATGTTACGGTGACGGCGCATGTGAATGCGCTGTTTAGTTTGAAGTGAGGTTGAGGGGAGAAAGAGCCTCGCTACGCTCGGCGGACAGCTCCTTCGGCTCCGCTCAGGGCAGGCTACGGGCGGCAGTCCCTACATTTAAGGCGCGGCTTTGGCCAGGGCGATGCGAGTGGTATCGACGGTGACGGGGCGCTGAATTTCCATTTCAATGGAAGTTCCCACATCCAGTTTTACGTCGGGGCCGCGCTTCAGGAGGGCCCAGGCGATGCCGGCGGCGGCGCCAACTCCGGCTCCGACGCGGGCTCCGTTGAGGCCTCCGGTAGCCAAGCCTCCAGCTGTGGCGCCACCCATGGTGCCATAGACGCCGCCCTTGGCTGCGTCCTCGACTTTCTTGCCGGTGTCCTTATCCTGCTGGATCGTGCCTTCCGCGTCCTTTACGGAATTGCTATCCGCGCCGGGAGTGTTTTCGACCGAGCCGGGCAGCATCACCGTGTATCCGCTGGGATAAATCATGGAAGTGAAGTGCATGAGGATTTCGGCACGGCCTTTGCCGTGACCAGCGCGCTCGACGTGCTCGATCTTGCCTTGAATGTAGGAGCCGGCGGGAACGATGACGCGGTTATCCACGACGAAGGGAAAGGCAGTTTCGGCGTAGACAGCGTCACCCTCGCGAGCGTTCTTGGTGGAGATAGCCTGCTTGAGAGACAGCGGAATTTTTGTTCCGGCAGGGATGACGATCGAATTAAGAGCGGGGGCGTCCTGTGGCGTGGGAGTTGCCGCCGCAGAATTTGCGGGAGGTTGGACGACCGCGGGTTGCGAGGAAGAGTCTTGCGCCGGAGATCCTGCTGGCTGCGGCGGGGCCGCCTGACTGAACGACATTCCAGAAGCCAGCAACAATATGCAAAGCAAGCGCATCGCGAACCTCCTTGCAGGCGAACGAGCCATCGTGCCCAGCCGGCCGTTCCCTTAAAAAGCTGAGAATAGCACGCCTTGATCGCTTATGATGCGTCATTCCTACGACAGGGTGCCTTGGCTCGATCCATCTGCACCGCGGAGTTTCTCCTGAAAAACGCAGGCCGGGATGGCGCGCTGGCGCCGAAACCGTTATATAATTCTCGCGCAAGGGGCATCCCCCACGCTCCTTGCCACTCTACAAGCCTTGTTTGGAGCTCCCATGAAACGCATCGCCACGCTTTTGCCGCGCGCCGTTTTCTTCCTGGTTTTCTTATTCGTGTTCAACATCGTGATTGATCCGGGCCACGCTTTCGCCTCGACGGAAACGATCCTGCACGATTTCAATGTGACTCCGAACGGGCAGGAACCGAATGGGGGCTTGATCTCCGACGCGGCAGGCAATCTTTACGGCACTACTGTTTATGGCGGAGCCTTCGGTTTTGGCGAGGTCTACAAGCTTGCGCCGAATTCCAAAGGCGGTTGGACAGAGACTGTGCTCTATAGCTTTAACGGAACCACCGAGGGAGATGGGCCAGCGGGCGCGCTGGTGTTCGATGCGGCGGGAAATATTTATGGAGGCACGATTGGCGGAGGCTCGCAACAAGATGGCACGATCTTCAAGCTGACGCCGCACGGTGCAAGCTGGACGGAGAGCGTCATTTGGAATTTCCATGGTAAAGACGGAGTGAATCCGAACGGTGGGCTCATCTTTGACCAGGCTGGCAACTTATATGGGACTACTACTTCTGGCGGAGGCTTAGGCCGGCAGAGTTGCATTAACCTGGGGTGCGGGACGGCGTTTCGTCTGACTCCCGGCGCCAACGGGAAATGGACCCTCACGACTCTGTATGCCTTCCAGGGCCAGAGCGATGGATCGAATCCGAACTCGGGCCTGGCCATGGATAAAGCCGGGAACCTTTATGGAACCACCACCGAGGGAGGAATTCTAGGCACGGGGCTGGGGTACGGAGTGGTGTTCGAATTAAGTTCGGGTTCGAGCGGCTGGACAGAGAGCGTGCTGTATAGCTTTACGGGCGGGGCGGACGGAGGCAATCCCAGCAGCGACGTAATCTTCGACGCGTCGGGGAATCTCTATGGCGTAACCGCGGACGGTGCGAACGGTACGGGGTGCAGCGGCTCGGAGTGCGGCATTGTCTTCGAGCTCTCCCCGGTAGAGGGGGGGCAGTGGAGTGAGAGTGTCCTCTACAGCTTCAATGGCATCGATGGCGATGATCCCGTAGGCAACCTGACCTTCGACCAGGCTGGAAATCTTTATGGCACGACGCGGTTCGGCGTCAGTGAGGCAGCCAAAGGGACCGTGTTCAAACTGACTCATGGCGCGGGTGGATGGACGGAAAGCGTCCTATGGAACTTCACCGGGGGGGCCGACGGTAATAATCCAACCTTCGGTGTAACGCTGGGATCGTCGGGGCAAATCTACGGCGCGACTGCGGAGGGCGAAAATACTGGCAACGGCACAGTGTTTGAACTGCAAGCGGCGCAGGGCGATTCCTATACTGAAACCACCCTCACCGCTTTTCCCAGCGGCAACGGCTATCCGAAGACGGCCCTGGTCGCCGACGCCTCGGGAAATTTTTACGGCGCAACCAATAGCGGAGCTGCATACGATTTCGGCGGAGTGTATGAGTTATCGCCGGTTGCCGGAGGAAAGTGGACGGTCAGCATCCTCTACAGCTTCCCCAGCGGGCTTCCTGGCTACGTAGTGGGGCCGACTCCATCGGCATTGATCTTCGACTCCGCGGGCAATCTCTATGGCGAGCTCCAGTACGGAGGCACGGCTGGCGAAGGGACCGTATACGAATTGTCGCCATCGTCCGGAGGAAAGTGGAGCGAAAAAGATATTTATACATTTACCGGCGGCACGGACGGAGGCCAGCCACAGGGAGGATTGATCTTCGATTCCGCTGGCAACTTATATGGGACCACTGAATATGGCGGTTTCACCGCCGTCCAGGGCTGCCGCCTCGGCTGCGGAACCGTCTTCAAGCTGACTCCTTCCTCTGGCGGATGGTCAGAGAGCGTGCTTTATCAATTTGTCGCCGGGGGCACTGACGGACGCAATCCCATTGCCAGCGTGGTTTTCGACGCGAGCGGAAACCTTTACGGCACGACGGAACTGGGTGGAATCATCATCTCGGGCGAATGCGGTGGAGGCTGTGGCAGCGTTTTCGAACTGACTCCCTCTGGCGGAACGTGGACAGAGCATGTGCTTTATTTGTTCTCCGGGAAATCAGGCGATGGAAGAAGTCCCGATGCCAATCTCATCCTCGACGCGGCCGGTAATCTTTACGGCACAACCGCAGCAGGAGGCAAATCCATTCATGGCTACTGCGGCACGGGCTGCGGCACCGTCTTCAAACTTTCGCAGAGCTCCGGCGTTTGGAAGGAAACTATCCTGTTGTCATTCGATGGAACCGACGGCGCCACTCCTTTAGCACCGGTGGTTTTCGATGCAGCTGGCAATCTTTATGGGACGTCGCAGGGCTTTACGGGCGACACCTGGGGGACCGTCTTCAAGCTTTCTTCATCAGCCGGAAATTGGACCGAAACCGTACTGCACTCGTTCCCGATTTACGCTCCGGGGGATTTGGATGGATATTTTCCGTCGAGCGGATTGATCCTCGATTCCGCCGGCAATCTTTACAGCACCGCGCCGGGCGGTGGACAAACCTCGACGGGAGGAATTGTTTTTGAAATCACGCCGTAGCGGGCTGGAATGGACCGACTCAGCAAAGCAGCTCGATGGAAGCTGGCTCCGGCGAGCGCAGGTGCGGCAGGTTAGGATACTAATTTAGCTGACTATAAATGAAAGCGCCGTGACAGGACTAGAGCTCGGGTGGTTCGCCGAGTCGCATGAGCAACTCATTCCGATCAAAAAAGGTGTAAAACTTGTGCCCCAATCCCTGAGAAGAATGAGTGGCACGCAGGAAGAAATTGAACGCAATTCGGGCCTCATTTTTCGGAGTCTTTTTTGTTACCGGATGGTTTTCCATCATGTGCCCTAAAGAGTAAGCCCAGATATCGGCTATTTGAAGGGGAGGAGCAGCGGCTGGTTCTGTAGGTGTGTACGAACTCATCCAATTACCCGCCGCAACATTGTGCTCTTTGATGGCATACCAGAGCTTTTCGGCTGGTCCTGTGAATCCCCGCAGCTTCGCATATACCATTGCAATGCGGTTGTTCCAAAACTCTTGCATTTCTTTCGCGGTTTGCAGTGCTTGGTTGGCGGCTGCAAAAGCTAGGTTGAAAGTCACCTCTTGGAAAGCTACGTGGTAGGGACTTTCCATTTTTTCCCGTTGATCCAGGGAAAGATCGCTGAAATCTTTATTGCTGACCGCTGCCGAGACTGGAATGACTTTCACATCACTGATGATATCCAAGAGCAACCGAAGTATCCTTTCGCGCTCTTCCCTCGACTTCCATCGCTCATTAAGGAAACGTTCTTTGTGGTGAACAAAGTCCACCATGTGGAATGGATTAGGGATATCTTCTCGTTTTTGCACCTCTCTCCATTTGCTACTTATCTCAATCCAATCATCTGACCATGCCAGCAATCCAGCGATGCCAGTGAAGTGTTTATTCGGGTCTTGAGGATGTCCAAATTCATCGCAGTAGGAACCAAAACCAGTCGGCATAATAAACAACTTCCTTCCCATTCGTCAGACACTGCCTAGCGCGAAGTGGAAATCGCGACTTAATAGATTAGATACTTTTTTCTGATGAGCTCAAACTTCTCCAGGTCGTCCTGCCAATCCTGGGCGATGCGGCGTGGATCTTTGCCCGCGACGAGTCCATCGTAGGCTGACTGATTCACGAGGAGTTCCGGTAGGCGTTCGAGTTTGTAATCCGCGGGATAAAGTTTTTTCAGCGCGGCGGCCAATTCGATTCCGAGTTCCGGTGCGTCGAGCCCATTGCGGTCGGTTAGAACCAGATTCACGCCTTCACACTTTTGGTTTGCATAGTTGCTCGCCGTGGGCGTGAAGGACACGGGGACGAATCTGACGCCGGCGATGCCGCGGGCATTCAGGTACGTGGCGAGTTCGCGGCCCTTCATCCAGGGAGCGCCGAGGAGTTCGAAGGGAGTGTCGGTGCCGCGTCCGACAGAAACGTTTGTGCCTTCGATCAAGCCGACGCCCGGATAGAGGCCGGCTTCGGTGATGCTGCGCAGGTTGGGCGAGGGATTGATCCAGGCGAGTGCGGTGGAATCGAACCAGTCGCCGCGCTGCCAGCCTTCCATGGCGACCACTGTAAGCCTGGCGTTGATGTTGCGTTCCGCGTTGAACATCTTGGCCAGTTCGCCCAGAGTCATGCCGTGGCGAGGCGGGACCGTCCAATAATTGGTGAAGCTTTCGTGGCCGGCATCGGCTACAGGGCCCTGAACGAACGATCCGGTGATGGGATTAGGGCGATCAAGCACGATCAGCTCGATTCCGGCGCTGGCTGCGGCTTCCAGAAAATATCCCAGCGTGGTTTCGTAGGTATAGAAGCGGACGCCGGCGTCCTGAACATCGAAAACCACGGCGTCGAGTTGCTTTAATACGTCGAGCGCCGGGCGGCGAGCCGCGTCTTTGGCTCCGTAGACGCTGTCGACGGGAATGCCAGTGGCGGAATCTTTTGTATCGCCGACGTTGGTTGTGTCGAGCGTGCCGGTTACACCGTGCTCGGGGCTGAAGATGGCGTCGAGAGAGACTCCGGGCGCTCGAGCGAGGACGTCGATGGTGCGGCGGCCCTCGGCGTCGACTCCCGTTTGGTTGGTAAGGAGGCCGATTTTTTTCTTGCGGCCGGGCGTCTGGAGAACGTCGAAGTGGTGACTTTCGAGGACATCGATTCCGGTCTTGACGCTGCCGTTGCGGGAGTTCATGCGGCGGGCGGCGCTTTGAGCTTCGTTGTAGCCGGTGATGCTCTGCCAGCGCAGGGCTTCTTTCTCGCTGGCAGTTAGAGGCAGCGCGGCGGCCACGGCGGTGGCGACTTTGGAGCGCAGAGCGATGGCATTGCCGCCGCGCGGGTGAACGGCGTTGGTGAGCAGAATGATGTAGGTCTGGGTGGTGGGATCAATCCACAGCGATGTTCCGGTGAAGCCGGTATGGCCATAGGAGCCTACGGGGAGAAGATCGCCGCGGTTGGAGGAGTATGGAGAGTCGATATCCCAGCCGAAACCGCGGAGGACCGGGGCGGATGGAGGCTGCTCGGGGCGAGTCATTTTCTCGACTGAAAGTGGAGAGAGGACACCTCCGCCGCCATTCAGCAGGGCTTGTGCGAATTTTGATAGATCGTCAGCGGAGGAGAATAGTCCGGCGTGGCCGGCGACACCGCCCATGCGGCGGGCGGTGGGATCGTGGACTACGCCGCGCAGCATGTGGTTGATCTCGTCATACTGCGTGGGTGCGATTTTTGCGCGCCATGCCGCTGGCGGAACGAAGCGGGTATGCGCCATCTTGAGCGGGGCGAAGATGTGGCGCGTGCAGTATTCGTCGAAGGTCTCGCCGGAGATTTTTTCGACAAGGGCTCCCAACACGACGAAGTTGACGTCGCTGTAGGAAAATCGCGAGCCCGGCGGATCCTGCAGGACGTCGGCAAAGGCCATGCGGTAAGCGGTTTCCTTGCCTTGCCACGGCGTTTTTAAATCCATATCCGGTTCGAGGCCCGAGTAGTGCGTCAACAGCTGGCGGATGGTGATGTCGTCTTTTCCGTTCTGGGCAAACTCGGGAAGATATTTGGCGACGGAATCGTTTAGGCGAATTTTGCCTTGTTCTACGAGCTGCATGATTGCGGGGGTGGTGGCAATCACTTTGGTGAGCGAGGCGAGATCGAAAATTGTGTCGAGCGTCATGAGTTCGTGACGCGGCTCCAGAGCGCGGTTGCCGTAGGCTTTGCGGTAGACGACCTGGCTGTTGTGCCCTACGACGAGAACTGCACCGGGGATTGTGCTCTCTTGGATGGCTTGCTGGATGACGGCGTCGACGGCGGGGAGATGAATTGCGGGAGCGGGGTGCTTGGAGTCCGTGACGGACGCGGAAGCGCAGGCGAGGCTGACAAACAGGGCGAGAAGGAGAAAGGTATGGGGAGAACGGGACGCTGAAGACTGGCGCATCTTTTGCGCGAGAACCAGACTTTGTCCGCGGGCACTCGATTTTGAATTGAGAGGAAGGATGGATTGACTCTACACAAGTCGGGAGGCTCATCTCAAGAAACTGTAGTAAGGGGTGCCTTTAGCGGCATGTCCTTCGCGATGAGGAGTTGCCCAGCCGTCCGCTCCACGGCTTTACCGTGTGCGCAATTCTCTGCTATAAACCGAGGCAGGTTAAGAAATTATTTCCGGAAAGCGCCTCCGCTCTGAAATTCATCCCACCAGGTTGTCCAATGCGTCTTGATCTCGACCATCAGGATAACGTGTTTGCGTCCGGGTTCGGCGTGCTGCGCGAAGCGATTGCGGGGGGAGTTTTTCCGGCGGCCTCGATAGCTGTCACGCATCAGTCGCGATTGATTGGACTGAGAGCGTTTGGGCAGTTTACTTATGAGTCCGATGCGCCGGCCGTAACGAGTGCGACGCTCTTCGATCTTGGATCGGTGACGAAAGTGGTTGCGACCGCGGCCATGGCAATGCGGCTGTACGAGCGGGGATTACTTGATCTGGATGCGCCGGTTGCGGCGATTGTTCCGGAATTTATTGCAGACACGGGAAGAGATAGGCGGCGCGGCGAGGTCACGCTGCGCATGTTGCTGGCGCACAGTTCTGGAGTGCCCGCGCATGAAAAGTTATTTGTGCGGGCGCATAGTCGCGACGAACTTTTGCAGTGCGTCTTTACCATGCCCCTGGCTGCGGAACCGGGGTCTCTCGCGGTGTATAGCGATATTGGATTTATTCTTCTCGGTGTCGCGCTGGAACGATTGGCCGATGAATCCATCGACTCCTTCTGCCGGCGGGAAATCTTTGCGCCGCTGGGAATGACTAATACGGCGTTTAACCCGCCTGCCGAGTTGCGAGCGCAGATTCCTCCGACGGTGGATGACCGGAGTTTTCGTCACCGCATTGTTCAGGGTGAAGTTTTCGATGAGAATGCCAGTGCGATGGGCGGGGTGGCGCCGCACGCGGGAATTTTTTCTACCGCTCCCGATATTGCGCTGTTTGCTCACGCGATGCTGAACTCCGATGCGCTGGCGCGACGGGATACGATCGCACTGTTCACCCGCCGAGAAGCCGCGCCGGCTGGGACATCCCGCGCACTGGGATGGGATACGCCTTCGTCACCCTCGCAGGCGGGAAAATATTTTGGGGCGGCATCGTTCGGGCACCTCGGTTATACGGGGACTTCTTTGTGGATCGATCCGGACCGCCAGCTCTCGATTACGTTGCTGACGAACCGGACGTGGCTCGATTGTTCGAATCTTGCGATCAAGCAAGTGCGGCCGAGATTTCATGATGCCGTGGTTGAAGCGATTGGCTTGCGGGGATGAGGTTCGTGCCGGCGATTGATCGATTCGTTGAATAAGCATTTAGAATGGCGGTCCACTTCCAGCGAAAGGGCGCTGATTTTTTTGACACAAAACCGAAAGACTAAGGTCGATTTACGCAATCTGCGCACGGAGCAGGCGAACGCGGCTGCTCACGATCTCGATTGCAAATCGGCGCTTGAAATTGCACAGCTCATCAATGCGGAGGACAGCACGGTCGCCGCGGCAGTGGCGCGAGCCTTACCGCAGGTTGCGCGGGCCATCGATTTGTCAGCAGCGGCGTTGAAGCGCGGCGGGCGGGTTATTTATGTGGGAGCGGGCACCAGTGGCCGCATTGCGGCCCTCGATGCCACCGAGTGCTCGCCTACGTTCAACGTTGATCGCGTGCAATTCATCATAGCGGGCGGAGCCAAGGCTTTGGCGTCAGATTCCGAGATCAGCGAGGATGACGCCGGGCAGGGGCGGGACGAAATGGCCCGGCGCAAACCGAGCAAGAAGGACGTTGTGATCGGCATTGCGTCGAGCGGGCGCACTCCATTTACTATCGCGGCGGTTGAAATGGCACGCTCACGCGGGGCGCGGACGATTGCGCTCACCTGCAATCCGAAGTCCCCACTAGAGCGCGCCGCGCACTTTGCCATCGTCACGCAGGTTGGTCCTGAAGTGCTGGCCGGGTCGTCGCGGATGAAGGCGGGTACGGCTCACAAGATGGTCCTAAATATGATTTCTACGGGGGCGATGAGCCGATTGGGATATGTCTACGGAAATCTCATGGTGAACGTGGTGCCGAAAAATGAGAAGTTGAGGCAGCGGGCGGTGGGAATTCTTGAACGCGCCTCGGGCGCGGACTCGGCGGCGGCGCGGCGGGCGCTGGAGAATTCAGGCCACCGTACTCCTGTAGCCCTTGTGATGCTCTGCGCGGGAGTCTCGCGGGCGCCAGCGGTCGCTGCGCTGAAGAAATCTTCCGGACATGTGCGGCGGGCTGTCGCTCTGGCGGCAGGCAAGTAGGCAAGAAAGCTTTGGCAGGTGTTTGACCCTCCGGGCGCACTCAGTTACCTTGGGAGTGCCGTTTCCACTTCACGCAGCGAGGGTCGCGGCGCGAGGCTTCTCCCCTTCATGGATAAAAAGCGAATTGTGGCCAGCCTAGTGGTGTTCTGCATCCTGGCCGTTCTGGTTTACCTGCAATACCGGCACTGGCAGAGCTTCGACTGGGGAACTTTTTGGGCGCAGACGCACCGCATCCGGAAGATTCACGTTTTGCACGCGATCGCGCTGATTTATATCGGATATTTCTTGCGGGCGGTACGGTGGAAGATTTTTCTGCAGCCGGTGCGGCCGAAGGCGAAGATGATGGACCTGGTCTCGCCGACGGTGATTGGGTTTACAGGACTGGCGCTGTTGGGGCGGGCGGGGGAATTTATCCGTCCGTACTTAATCGCGCGCCGGACGGATCTTCCCTTCTCTTCGCAGTTGGCGGTGTGGGCGGTGGAGCGGATTTTCGATGTTGGCGCGTTTACGGTGCTGATGGTGCTGGCGATTTTTCTACCCAGCGCATTGCCGGCGATTCCGCATCCGGAATATTACCTGCGGTTTCGCGAAGGCGGGTTCTTGCTGGTCGGAGCCGTGCTGGCGTTGACGATCGGTGCGATTGTGATCCGGCGCAGTGGCGACGCGGTGGCGCAGTGGGTGGAAGAGAGGTTTGGACATCTCTCGGCGAATTTTGGCCATAAGCTGGCGCAGAAGATCCGGGAGTTTGGGCACGGACTCGATACCATCAATGGGCCTTTATCGCTGCTGATGCTGAGTGTAGTTTCGGTGGGAATGTGGTATATCATCGCGCTGGCGTACCAGGAAGTGACGCATTCCTATGGCGTGGCGGCGCTGGAGATTCCGGTCTCGCAACTATTGATTCTGATGGGAGCGAGCATGTTGGGGTCGATGCTGCAACTGCCGGCGGTGGGCGGAGGCTCGCAGATGGCGACGATTGCGGCGCTCTCGAGCGTGTTCGATGTACCTCCGGAGTTGGCGGCGAGTTGTGGAATTTTGTTATGGCTGGTTACGTTTGCGGCCGTGGTCCCGGTCGGCTTGGCCTTGGCGCATCACGAGAGGCTGTCGTTGAGGAAGTTATCGGAGGAAAGCCATCACGCGGAAGAGGCGGATGGCGTTGCTCCTTCGGCGTGAGCGTGAAGTTTCCTCTATTTTGGATTAGCTATTACTAAGGTACGTCTGCCAGGCCCGGCGTAACTCCCCCTGTTACAATTTCTGTGCTAAACCCTGAAAATTCAAATTAGCCAGGTACTTTCGTTCTCTAGCACTTTAAGACCCATGAAATGTCCTTTTTGCGGATTTGCCGAAGATAAGGTTGTGGACTCGCGGGAGAGTAAGGAGGCCGAGTCGATCCGGCGCCGGCGCGAGTGCCTGAAGTGTGGGAAGCGCTTCACCACCTATGAGCGGATCGATGAGATTCCTTACATGGTGGTGAAGAAGGACGGCCGGCGGGAGAAGTTTGACCGGCAGAAAGTTTTGAACGGGTTGCTGCGTGCATGCGAAAAGCGGCCGGTTCCGATCAGCAAACTGGAACAGATTGTGAATGAGGCGGAGTCGTTCGTAATCGAATCGCAGGAGCGCGAGCGCAAAACCAGTGAACTCGGCGAACTGATTATGAACCGACTGCGGCGCTACGACAAAGTGGCGTATGTGCGGTTTGCGTCGGTGTATCTGGATTTCAAAGATGTTAAAGAGTTCATGAACGAGTTACGGGATTTGGTGAAGGCGAAGAGCGGCGGTCAGTAGCCAGTAAAAAAGAAAGCTGTGAGGGTTTCACTGGCCGCTGGCCACTGAGGTGTGCATGAGTCATAAAGTGACGTTAATCCCTGGGGACGGAATCGGGCCGGAAGTGACGCAGGCGACGGTACGCATTCTGGAAGCGACGGGCGTGAAGTTTGACTGGGAGACATTCCAGGTGGGCGCGGATGCATTCGAAAAGTATGGCGAATACATTCCGAAAGAAGCGCTGGAATCGATTGAGCGCACTTCGGTGGGATTGAAGGGGCCGGTGACAACGCCCGTGGGTGGCGGATTTTCGAGCATCAACGTGGCGCTGCGGCAAAAATTTGAGCTGTATGCGAACTTCCGTCCGATACGGAACTTACCGCATATTCCTACGCGGTATCCGGATGTGGATCTGATTATCGTGCGCGAGAATACGGAAAGTCTTTATTCTGGACTGGAGCACGAAGTGGTTCCGGGTGTGGTGGAGAGTCTGAAGATCATCACGGAAAAGGCTTCCACGCGGATTGCGAAATTCGCATTCGAATATGCCCGCAAGAATCAGCGGAAGAAGATTCACGCCATCCATAAGGCGAACATCATGAAATTGTCGGATGGATTGTTTCTGCGATGCTGCCGCACGGTGGCCAAGGGATTTCCGGAAATCACTTACGGCGAACACATTGTTGATAACACTTGCATGCAGTTGGTGATGAATCCCTATCAATACGACATGCTGGTGATGGAAAATTTGTACGGCGACATTATTTCGGATTTGTGCGCGGCGTTTGTGGGGGGGCTGGGGTTTGTGCCGAGCGCGAATCTGGGGGACCACTGCGCGATTTTCGAGGCGGTGCACGGATCGGCCCCTGACATTGCGGGAAAGAACCTGGCGAATCCGACGGCGCTGTTGCGGTCAGGATTGCTGATGCTGCGGCATCTGGGCGAGTTCGACGCGTCGATGCAGATTCGAAATGCGCTGGAGAAAGTTTACCGGCATCCGGAGAAGTTGACCAAGGATGTGGGCGGGAAGTCGGGAACGTCGCAGTTTGCCGATGCGGTGATCGAAGAGATGGACAAGACAAAGGTGGCGCCTGCCGGCGTTTCTTAGAGGATGTCTTTTATTTTCATTTTGCAAATCCGCCATTGACTCTCGCCGCAGATGGGAGTAAATTCGCCCGTTCTGGGGTTTCTGAGGGGATGGCGAAGACAACGCGCCGTGTGGGGGTAGTACTGTTTCAGCTTGGCGGGCCCGATACGCTGGCTGCGATAGAGCCTTTCCTTTTTAATCTTTTCTGCGATCCCGATATTATTGACTTCCCTTTTGCCCGCGTCGGGCGAAAACCTCTGGCCAAACTAATTTCGACGGCGCGCGCGCGCAAGGTGCAGCACCACTACGCGACGATTGGCGGCGGCTCGCCGATTCGGCGGTTTACGGAGCGGCAGGCGCAGGCGCTGGAGATGGAACTGGCGAAGCAGGGATTGGATGCGCGCTGTTTTGTGGCGATGCGCTATTGGCATCCGTTTACGCGGGAAGCGATTGCGGAGTTGCGTGCGGCGCAATGTGATGAGGTGGTTCTGCTGCCGCTGTATCCGCAATATTCTTCGACGACTACCGGCAGCAGCCTGAATGAGTGGCGGCGATTGTTTCAGGACGATATGCCGGTGCACAACGTGGGAGCATTCTATCGGCATCCGATGTATTTAGACGCGGTGGTGGAAAAAGTGGAAGGGGCGTTGTCACGTTTTCCAGTGCCGGAGCGGGCGGAGATTGTTTTCAGCGCGCATAGTATTCCCATGTCGATTGTGGCCAAGGGCGATCCTTACCAGCGGCAGATTGAGGAGACGGTGCAACTGCTGATGCAGCGCGGCGGATGGAGCAATCGACATCGGCTGTGCTACCAGAGCAAAGTTGGGGCGAGCAAATGGCTGCAGCCTTCGCTGCACCGGACGCTGCGCGACCTGGCGGCGGAAAAAGTTAGACAAGTATGCGTAGTGCCGGTCGCGTTCGTTTCCGATCACGTGGAGACGCTCGGCGAGATCAACCACGAAGCTCGCGAAGAAGCGTTGCGGCTGGGGATTACGCAGTTCGAGATGAGTTCAGGACTGAACGATTCCGCAAAATTTATTTCCGCGCTGGGCGAGTTGGTTGTGGAAGCGCTCGACGCGGATCCTTCCTATGGTTCGATTCCTAGCGGGAGGCAAGTGGCCGCGTCAGAGTTGCTGGCTGCGGCAGGAGATTAAGACCGAGTCTTTAGTTATTGGGAACAGGAGGGCACTCATGGCGGTACCGGGCAGTGAACAACCAAACCCGAGTCCGAATGCAGATGCGGCGCAGCCCGCGCCGAAGAGTACAGCAGACGCCACGAAGTATGTAGGCACGCCGGCGGTGGGGACCTCGAAGGCGGCAGCCTCGGCCGGGCTCTCTTCCGCGGGACCGTCGAATACGGAAATCGACCAGCGGCGGCGGCGGTTGGTATGGGTGGGTGTGACGGCGTTTTTGACCGCGTGGTTTCTGGCTTTCTTCCGATTCTTTCTTCCCCGCACTCTTTTCGAACCGAATTCCGTTTTCAAAATTGGTTACCCTTCGGAGTTCGCTCTCGGGGTTGATACCAAGTTCCAGCAGAAATACCGCATCTGGGTGGATCGAACGCCCGACCGCGTGTTTGTGATTTACGCGCGATGCACGCATCTCGGCTGCACTCCGGATTGGAAGCCTAGCGAAAATAAATTCAAGTGTCCGTGCCACGGCAGCGGGTATGACAGTGAAGGCATTAATTTCGAAGGCCCAGCACCGCGTCCAATGGACCGGGCAAATGTGCAACTCGCACCGGACGGCCAGATTATTGTCGACACCTCGCGGCTCTACCAGTGGCCGAAAGGACAACCATCGCATTTCAACGATCCGGGAGCGTTTTTGACCGGAGTGTGAGGACAATTGATTCAATGACTCATTGATTCATTGAGTCAATCTTGAATTCAGGAATCATTATGGCTGACGAAAATAATCCGAACGGGAAGAACGGCAAGGTGGGATTAGTTGACCGCGTGAAAGAAGACATTCAGGCGATGAAGGTCGATATCCCTGCGAAGGCGAAAGAACAGATCGAGGGGCTGAAGGATCCGACAAAGACCCAGGTTTACACTTCGATCTTCCGCCACAAGCACGATGATACGCCGCGCAACCGGGCGCTGGGCGTGCTTTCCAACGTGTTCCTGCACTTGCACCCGGCGAAGATCAATCGCGATGCAGTGCGTTACAGCTATACCTGGGGCATGGGCGGGATTACGTTTTTTCTGTTCATCATTCTGACCTACACGGGCGTGCTGCTGATGTTTTATTACCACCCGAGCAAGGTGCAGGCCTTTCGCGACGTGTTGTATCTGGAGCACGACGTTCCCTTCGGAAAAATTTTGCGCAACATGCACCGCTGGGCGGCGCACTTGATGGTGATCGGGGTATGGCTGCACATGTTCCGGGTGTTCTTGACGGGGTCGTATAAGAAGCCGCGGGAATTTAACTGGAACATCGGAGTGCTGCTGCTGGTGTTTACCTTGTTGCTTTCGTTCACGGGATATCTGTTGCCAGACGATCAGTTGGGATTCTGGGCGGTGACGGTGGGAACGAACATGGCTCGCGCTACGCCGCTGCTGGGGCATGAAGGACCGTTCGGTTCGATGCTGGGAATGACTCCTTATAACGATGTGCGCTTCGGATTGCTGGGCGGATCGATTGTGGATGCGAATGCGCTGCTGCGGTCTTACATCTGGCATTGCATTGGAATTCCGATTGTGGCGTCGATTCTGATGATTGTGCATTTCTGGCGCGTGAGGAAGGACGGCGGAATTTCTGGGCCAGCGCCGGTGATGCTGGAAGCCGAGGCGGACAAGCCGCGCCGGGGGCCGAAGGCGGCGGGAGAGTAGCGGCTCATGTGAAAAAGTAGGTTCCTAGCCGGGCCTTCAGCCCGACTCGGAATGACAAACACTTTATTTGATAATCGACAACGAGAAATCTTATGGACTGGCGACAACTTTGGGAGATTTGTTCGGCTCCGGACAATGTGCCGATCGTGGGCTTGATTCCGCTGCTGGCGTTTTACATTTATCTGGCGTGGAAGCAGGCGCATGCCAACGACCGGCTGATCGAGCAATTGGAGGGCGATGCGGCGCTGGCGAAGACTCATCATCGAAAGACATGGCCGTTCAAACCGGGCTGGCAGAAGGAAGTTCACGTCTGGCCGTTCCTGCTGCGCATTGAATTTCTCGCGGCGATTATTGTCACCATTATTTTGATGGTGTGGTCGATCACGCTGAACGCACCGCTGGAAGAGCCGGCGAATCCCAATCTCACGATGAATCCGGCGAAGGCGCCGTGGTATTTCCTGGGACTACAGGAGATGCTCGTCTATTTCGATCCGTGGATCGCAGGCGTGGTTATGCCGACGATGATCATCATTGGATTGATGGTGATTCCTTATATCGATACGAATCCGCTGGGCAGCGGGTATTACACGTGGAAGCAGCGCAAGTTTTCCATTGGAACATTTTTGTTCGGCTTCATCATTTTGTGGATTGCGATGATCATCATCGGAACATTTATCAGAGGTCCCGGTTGGCAGTGGTTTTGGCCGGGGCAAACGTGGGATCACAACCGGCTGATCTATGAAGTGAACCGCGATCTGCCGGATATTTTCGGAATCACCTCGAACATGGCGAAGGCTTTATTTGGCGCGATCGTGGTGGGCGGCTACTACCTGCTGGGAGGGTTTCTGGTGTACTCGCTGTTCCGGCGGTACATGGGAAAAGACTTCAAGCGGATGAGCCTGCTGCAATTTGGAATCACGCAGTTTTTATTGCTGAGCATGGTGGCGTTGCCGTTAAAGATGGGGCTGCGGCTTTTGTGGCACATCAAGTATGTGTGGATTACGCCCTGGTTCAATATTTGAAAGGCGCCGTTGGTCGTTAGTCGTTGGCCGAGCCAACAAGCGCTGGGTAGAAACGACGAATCGCGAACGACTAACGACCAACGACTAACGACGGTTTTCGGAGGAAGCGGTGGCTGAGAAACCCAACCTCGAGCAGGACCCGATTACAAGCAAGTCGTACGCCGCGTATTACCTGATCGCGACGGTGATTCTGATGGCGACGTTGTTCTGGGCCTTGTGGGATGAGGCGTGGGGGCAGCGTCCGTGGAAGGCTTTCCAGGAACACTGGAAGGATCGCTACACGGCGTTCTTGAATACAACGCGGTCGAGTTCGGCTAAATCGGAAACGGGCGTGGAGCAGAATCCGGATTACATTGCGCTCAAACAGGCTTACGAAAAGACTTATCAGGATTCGAAGTCGCAGGCGGATGAGGCGCGCAGGAAACTGGATGATGCCAGTGCACGGCTGTTGGCGGTGCAGAGCGTATTCACCGACCGTCGCGCGTATGTGAATGCGCTGACTTACGAACTCGAGACGAGCACTACCGCATCCGCGAAGGCTAGCAAGCAAAAGGAAATCGATAAATACAAAAACGAGCAGGCGACGGTCGAGTATCCCGACGGCAGCAAACAGAAATATACCTTTCCGCAACTGGAAGAGAAGTACAACGAGATTCGCGACGAGCGGACCAAGCTGAGTCTCGAGCTCGGCGATGTGTTGAAGCCGGTGACGGCGGCCAGGGCGAAGATGGACGAATACATCTCCGACCACATGGTCGACTTGACGCCGCAGCAGATTGACGGATTGAAACGGCGGGCGACGGAGTGGGTGCCGGCGATTGTCCAGATTAACGTTGCCGACGCCAACATTGTTGACCGCTGTGAATCGTGCCACATGAATGCGCGCGAACCGGTGAAGGTCACTCCGGCGGCAATGACGCCGAAGGGCGAGAAGAAGCCCGACGAATATGCCGAGGCGTTCGGGAGCCATCCCGAGCCCGAGTTGTTGAAGATTCACGATCCGGAGAAGTTTGGCTGCTCGCCGTGTCATCAAGGCAACGGGCGCGCCACTACAAGCGTGGAAAAGGCGCACGGAAATTACGAGCACTGGCTGTGGCCTTTGTATCCGAAAGAAAATTCGGAAGCGGGCTGCCAGAATTGCCATGCGGCTGACATGGTGCTGGCCAGCGGAGATGTGCAGTGGCAGACCATCAACGGCGGCAAAGATCTCTTCCGGCAGCGAGGTTGCATGGGCTGCCATCGCTACGAGGGATATGATAAAGAACCCGAGGATCTGAACTCGATCGGCCAGCAGATCAAGCAGATCGAAAACCAGAAGAAAGACAATGTGAAGCAGACCGCTTACCTAATGAAGGAGGCGGATGCGGCGGCATCGAACGAAGACGCGAACCGGCTGAACGGGCAGGCGGTTGACTTGCGAGTGGCGAACAGCAAGCTGGACGGGCGTTTGCAGCAACTCGATTATCAGTCGCACAGCCTGATGCAGGACATGAAGAAGGTTGGTCCGAATCTGAAGGATGTGCGGTTGAAGCTGAACCGGAATTGGATTCCGGCTTGGCTGAAGAAGCCGACGGATTTTCGACCCACGACGAAGATGCCGAACTTCCGGCTGAACGATCATCAGATTCAGGCGATCTCGGCGTATATCTGGCAATCGGGATTTACCGATCCGCTGCCGAAGCGCAAGCCGGGAAATGCGGGGCATGGGAAGGAACTATTTGAGACGCGCGGATGTCTGGCCTGCCATTCAATTGGGGAAGGCGAGCAAGTGCAGGGCGGAACGTTCGCAGCGAATCTGACTCGCGTGGGCGAGAAAGCGAATTACGATTATCTGGTGCGCTGGATTCATAATGCGCGCGAGCGCACGCGGCCGTATTGCCCGTACGAGAAGAAAGATATCGGTCCCGAGGATTACGCGAAGAAGGGGCTGCCGTACCAGTTCGATCTCGATCACAGCCAATGTCCGAATGACGGGCACGAACTGCAAGTTCAGAATATGACGGTGATGCCGAGCCTGCGGCTGGCTCCGGAGGATGCGGAAGATATTGCGACCTACCTGCTGACGCAGAAGAAGCAGGAGCCTTCGGCGTATCCGGACGCGTCATTCATGGACGATCCGAATCTGAAAGCGGAGGGTAAGAAGTGGGTGAGGCACTTTGGCTGCTCGGGATGCCACGAGATTGCCGGGTTTGAGGATGAAGGGCGGATTGGAACGGAGTTGACGTTTGAAGGCAGCAAGCCGATCGAGCGCCTGGACTTTGCGCTGTTCACTACGACGGCGGAGCGCGGAGGCGACGATGCCGAGCCGATCAAAGATAAAGAAGATCTGGCGCGTTTGCCGGATGGTCCGGCGAAGGAGCCCTGGTACAACCAGAAGGGATTCTTCGAGCACAAGCTTGCCGAGCCCAACATTTATGACCAAGGCAAAGTGAAGGGCGAGACTGAGGCCTTACGCATGCCGAACATGCACCTGACGAAAGACCAGGTGCTCGACCTCACGACATTCCTGCTGGGAAGTGCAGAAACTTCCCTGCCCGCGAGTTATCAATATAAACCGGGCGATGCGCGGCACGACATTCAGGAAGGCTGGTGGATCATCAAGAAATACAACTGCATGGGCTGCCACCAGTTCATCCCGGGACAAACAACTATTTTGATGGGATTGCAGCAGTATCAGGATAATCAGGAGCAATTGCCGCCGAAGCTCTTGACGGAGGGCGCGCGGGTCGATCCGGAGTGGCTGCGGAAGTTCTTGTCGAATCCATCGTTGAGTACTAGCGATACGAATCGCAATGGCGTGCGGCCTTATTTGAAAGTTAGAATGCCGACGTTCTCGTTCTCCGACAACGAATTGCGGAAGCTGGTGCGCTTCTTCCAGGCGCTGTCGCAGCAGCCGTTGCCTTACATTCCGGAGCAGGTACCGGTGCTGACGACGAAAGAGACGGACATGGCGCGGAGTTTGTTCTCGAGCACGGCGGCTCCATGTTTGAAGTGCCATGCGACGGGCGATCCGGCGCACGACAAGATCGCCACCGCGCCGAACTTTCTTTTGGCGAAAGAACGCTTGAAGCCGGATTGGGTGGAACGGTGGATTACTGATCCACAGGCGGTGAGTCCGGGAACGTCGATGCCTTCCGGATTATTCAAGCAGGAGAACAATCAGTGGGTATTTGCCGGGCCCACGCCGCCGTCGTTTCAAGGCTACGGCGGAGATCACCGAAAGCTGCTGACCGATTACATCTTCCAGTTGACACCCGAAGAACAGCGGAAAGTTGCGGCATCGATGCCACATGCAAAGACGGCGAGCGTGCATCGCTCGGGCGAGCATAAGCAGGCGGCGAGCGACTCCCATGCAATGGTGAGCGGCGGTTCGCGGTAGAATGGGCGGTTTGGTAAACGAAAGAGAAATTTCGATAATTCAATCACTCAAGAGAGGGCGACATCATGAATAAGAAAATGGGATGGAGAATGGCGATGAGCGCGCTGGCGCTATCCGCTTTGCTGCTGACTGCGGCGTGCAACAAAAACACGGAACAATCGAGCAACACGACGGCAGAGAAAGAGGCAGCGCCGGCTCCTGCAGCTACTCCGATTGATCCCTCCACGGTCGCGACGGTGAGTGGACAGGCCAAGCTTCTGGGCATTGCGCCGAAGGCCGCCAAAATTGATATGAGCCAGGATCCGGCATGCAAAGGAGGGAACGAGGCTGAGAACGTAGTCGTTTCCGACGGGAATCTTGCCAATGTATTCGTCTACATTAAAGACGGATTAGGTACCCGCACCTTCGATGTCCCCAAGGATCCGGTTGTGCTCGACCAGAGCGGCTGCAAATATCATCCACATGTTTTGGGTGTGATGGCGGGGCAGACGGTGCAGATCAAGAACGACGATCAGACCACGCACAACATTCATCCCACACCGAAGGACAACCGCGAGTGGAACGAATCGCAGCCGCCGTCTTCGCCAGCGATCGAAAAGAATTTCGCGCGCGAAGAAATCATGCTGCCGGTGAAGTGCAACCAGCATCCCTGGATGAAGATGTACATCAATGTGGTGAAGACGCCGTTTTATGCGGTTACCGACAAGAGCGGGAAATATGAGATCAAGGGGCTGCCGCCGGGAGACTACACGATTGCCTTCGTGCATGAAAAGCTGGGCGAAGAAGACCAGAAGATAACGGTGGCGCCGAAAGACTCAAAGACTGTTGACCAGTCGTTCAAGGCCGCCGAGTAGAGAACATCTACTGCAGGTTTTGTTGCTTGAGTTGATTGCACGTCTGGTAAAATCTTCTGTCTGAATAGCGGGCCGAGCCCACCGGCGCGGCCCGCCCAGTTTCAGCACGTATTTAGTTTCCCGACGAACCCAAGGGGTAAGACTCTGAAAGCCATTCCGGCAAAATACAACGCTGCCCATCATGCCTTCGCGTTGTTTACTGCATGCGCGGCGTTGGTGGTGATTACGGCGGGAGCGCTGGTCACCAGCAACGACGCGGGGCTTTCGGTTCCAGACTGGCCAACATCATTCGGTTATCTGGTGAAGGTTCCGCACTTCGTGGGCGGAGTGCGCTACGAGTGGAGCCATCGCATGGTGGCGGGAACGCTGGTGACGCTGACCCTGACCATTGCGCTGTGGACTTTGCTGGTCGAAAAGCGGCGCTGGATGCGCTGGCTGGCGGTGGGCGCGTTTTGTACGGTAATCGTGCAGGCGATTCTGGGCGGGCTTACGGTTTTGCTGTTTCAGCCCCCGGCGGTTTCCACGGCACACGCGACGGTGGCGCAAACATTCTTCTGCATTGCGGTTGCGATCGCTCTGTTCACGGGGCGTAAGTGGCTGGAGGAGCAGCCAAGGGTGGAGTTCGACGCGCGGCGGCCTAGCCTGGTCACGCTTACACTGCTTTCGATCTTTGTGCTTTATGTGCAGCTCATCCTGGGAGGAATGTTTCGCCACCATGGAATGAGTTGGTGGCCGCACGTGCTGAATGCGGTGATTGTGGCGTTTGTCCTGGCCTGGACGGCGATCCGGGCGATCTCAGTGTATTCACACATTGAAGCGGTGCGGCGGCCGGCGATCATCATGATTTCGCTGTTGATCGCGCAGCTCTGCCTGGGCTTTACGGCGTTCCTTACCCGAGTGGCGTGGGGCAAGGATACCGCGCAACCGGAATTGCCGATGGTGGCATCGACGGTGGCGCATGTGGCTGTGGGAGCTCTGTTGCTGGCGACGACGGTGGTACTCGCGATTCAGGTCTGGCGGCATGTTCCAGTGGCCTTCGAGGAGCGCGTGCCCCAGGCACAACAGGATGCTTCGGCCGCCTGAGTGCGGATTACCGGCTGAGTAAAAAGTTTATTTGCCGCCTTCGTTCATTTCCGCAGTGTTCTGCTGTGTATCGTCGTAAACTAGAAGCGGGTTCCTAGGACACTCTTGGCAACTAAAGTCTCTGCATACGCCGATACCGGCGCGGAAGCGTTGTCGCCTTCCGCGCCTACCGTAATTTCCGTGCAAAATCTGGTGCACCGCTACGAGAACCGTACGGCGCTGAACGGAGTTTCGTTTGATGTACGGCCGGCGGAATTGTTCGGCTTGCTGGGCCCGAATGGCAGCGGCAAGACTACCCTGTTCCGAATTCTTTCCACGCTGATGGTTCCGGGTGCCGGACGAGCGACCATCATGGGCTGCGATGCGGCGCAGGAACCAGCGCGGTTGCGGCGGCAGATTGGCGTGGTCTTTCAGGCGCAAAGCGTCGACCTGAAACTCACCGCTTATGAGAACCTTTGGCATCAGGGACATCTTTACGGCCTGCGGGGAGCGACGCTGAAAAAGCGGATTCAGGAGATTCTCTCGCGGGTGGGCCTTGCGGAGCGCGCCAAAGAACTCGTGGAAACTTTTTCCGGCGGGATGCAGCGACGCATCGAGTTAGCCAAGGGACTGCTTCATCATCCCGGCGTGCTGTTGCTGGATGAACCGACTACTGGGCTTGATCCGGGGGCGCGGCGGGATCTTTGGCAGTATCTGCAAATGTTGCGCGACGAAGAACATGTTTCCGTGCTGGTGACGACGCACTTGATGGAGGAAGCCGAGCGCTGCGACCGGCTGGCCATCCTGAATGAAGGAAACCTGGTGGCGCTGGGAACGCCTGCGGAATTGAAGAGCGAAATTGGCGGCGATGTGGTTCTGTTCGAAGCGGCGCAGGATGCGGGATTGCTGGCCGAGCATATTCGGACGCGCTTCCATGTGGATACAACCGTGCTCGAAAATCAGGTGCGCATCGAACATGAAGGCGCGCATCGTTTCGTGACGGAGGTAGTGGAAGCGTTCCCAGGAGAGATACAGGCGCTTTCGATCAGCAAGCCTGCGCTTGAGGATGTGTTCATCCGGCGTACGGGACATAAGTTCTGGAGCGAGACAACAGAAGCAGAGGCAGAAAAGGCGAAGTCCACTTCTAAGGGTCACAGGAGGTAATTTGCTTTCCATGATTCTGGCTATTTCTCTGGTGCTTGGAATTCTCCCTCTGTTGGGGATCGCATGGACGCTGATGAGCGGCATGATTACGACCGTGGACGGTTTGTTCATGAGCCTGATCCTGCTCACGCTTTCCGCAGTTTTCATGTTGAATGCGTACTGGGAAATGCGCGACCTGGGTTGGGTTGGCAAGAAAAAGGCGGCGGCAGCGCCGAAACCTCCGGCAGCGAAAGCGAGTTGAACTTCGTGGCTACTCAGACCGCAGTTTTATCGAGACCGAGGGCGACTGCATCCGCGGGAATATTCATGCCCGCGTTCACCTTGTGGTGGCGCGAGATTGTACGCTTTTACCGGCAGAAGTCGCGCGTGATCGGAGTGCTGGCTTCGCCGCTGATTTTTTGGGTGGTGATTGGCTCGGGCTTTGGCACGTCATTTCGATCGGGCGGAGGCGCAGGGCAGCAGAACTATCTGGATTATTTTTATCCAGGCGCGCTGATCATGATCGTTCTCTTCACGTCGATCTTTACCATGATGTCGGTGATTGAGGACCGCAAGGAAGGTTTTTTGTTGTCCGTGCTGGTAGCGCCCGTGCCGCGCTCGGCGATTGTGCTCGGCAAAGTTTTGGGCGGGACTACGCTCTCGGCGGTGCAGGGCATGATCTTCCTGGTCTTCGCGCCGTTTGCAGGGGTACACCTTAATCTTCCGCAAGTTCTACTGGTAGGGGTGGTGGTTTTCCTGATTTCCTTCGCGCTGACGGCGCTGGGCTTCGCCATTGCATGGCCCATGGATTCAACGCAGGCATTTCATGGCATTATCAATCTTTTTCTGATTCCGCTATGGATGCTTTCCGGGGCGATGTTTCCCATCAGCCGCGCCTCGGGCTGGATTCGGGCGCTGATGTATATGAATCCGCTGACGTATGGAGTGGAGGCGCTGCGGGCTTTGCTGTATCCGGGGATGGAGACGACGTTCCCGCTGCCATCGGCGATGGCGACACTGCTGCTGTTTTCGCTGGTGATGTTTGGACTTGCATTCCTGATGGCCAACCGACGCACCACGAGGCCTGCCGCTTAATCGGCAAAATATGATCGCTGAAGAATACGCCTACTTCCCTGCCCTGATTGCGAGTTTGAATGGAGCGAGCGCGGTGCTGTTGCTGATTGGCCGCAGTCTGATTATGCGCGGGAAGCTTGCGGGGCATCGCGCGTGCATGATCGGGGCGGTTGGGGCATCGGCTTTATTCCTGGCTTGCTATCTTTACTTTCACGCCAAAGTCGGCGACATCCGGTTTTTGGGCAGCCACTTCTGGCATGTCATTTATCTGATCGTGCTGATTCCGCACGTCACGCTGGCCATCATCATTGTGCCGATGGTGATCGTTACGCTCAGCCGCGGGTTGCGGGGTCGCTATGATAAGCATCGCGACATTGCGCGCTGGACTTGGCCGCTGTGGATGTATGTGAGCGTGACGGGAGTGCTGGTTTATTTCATGCTGTATCGCTGGTTTCCGCACAGCTAGAAACACATTTCACCACAGAGACACAGAGACACAGAGAAAAACAAATGCGAAATACCATTTTCAAGATTTTCTCTGTGTCTCTGTGGTGAATAGATCGTCACTTATGCCGGTCGTGCGATTGAAAATCGATGTTGCCGGGACCGTCGGCGATGAAGCTTGGCGGGAGATTCGGCAGTTCGATCAGATCCAGAGCGCCGACTTCGGTCCGCAGTTCGGCAGCGGCGGGCGCTGCAATCACGCGCCGGATGGGCCGCACGGCAAGGGTGAGTGGATCGGAGCCGAAATCCGGCTCCTGACGCCGCTTCTGGCCCAGTATGCGGTTTCGCATTATCTGGAGCAGGAGCGCGTGCTGGATGCGGACGTGGTGGAGTAAATAGTGAAGTAGTTTCCATCCTAAATGTCAGCCAATCCAAATCCTCCGGAAACGATCACTGCTCCTCACAAGCCCGGCATGTCCCGCGCCCAAAAACTTCTCTTCTTCATCACTGCGTGGCTAATCTGCCTGATGCCGTTTTTGTTCTGGTGGAATACGTGGTTCGGGCGGAAGCTTTCTGACCGGCAGTTGAACGAATATCTGCACGATGCCAAGAAGCCGCGGCATATTCAGCAGGCGCTGGTGCAGGTGGGAGAGCGCATCACGCGGCAGGATGCGACGGCCAAACAATGGTATCCGGAGTTGGTGCGCCTGGCGGGCGATCCGGTAGAAGAGGTACGCAACACGGACGCATGGGTGATGGGACAAGACACGGCTGGCGCGGGGTTTCACGATGCGTTGCTGAAGATGCTGAACGATGAGTCGCCCATGGTGCGGGGCAATGCGGCGCTTTCCCTGGTGCGATTTGGAGATGCGACTGGGCGTCCGCAGATTGTTGCGTTGCTGCGGCCGGCGGAAATTACTTCTCCGCAATCTGGACGAATTGTGGATGCGGATCGGCCGGGCACGGCGATCCATCAGGGCGGGCTGGTTGCCAAGCTGCAATACGGGAACGCCACAGCGGAGATTCGCTCGCCGATTCCAGGGCGAATTCGCTCGGTGGCCGGGACCGGGGCGAACGTTGCGGCGGGGGCGGAGATTGCGGTGGTCGACCCTTCGACCGAGCAGGTGTGGGAGGCGCTGCGGGCGCTTTATCTGATTGGGCAGGCGGAGGACATTCCTGCAGTTCTACCTTACGAGCGCGATTTGCCAGATATTTCGAACGATGTGCGGCAGCAGGCGGCGGAGACGGAAAAGGCGATAAGGGAGCGGGTGGCGAAGCCCTCCAACTGACTTCAACATCGAGCGAGGAGATGGCGCAGACAATCGGCTATGTTTCCCTGGTGGTTCGGGAGTATGACGAGGCGATTACATTTTTCACGCAGGTTTTGGGTTTCGCCCTGGTCGAGGATAGTACGGCTAGAGACCGCGAGGGCAACGACAAACGATGGGTTTTGGTTCGTCCTCCTGGGTCGCGAGGGACCGATCTGCTGCTGGCGCGGGCATCCAATTCCGAGGAGGAAAGCCGCATCGGCAACCAGACTGGTGGCCGCGTGTTTCTGTTTCTTCATACAGACGATTTCTGGCGGGATTATCGAGAGATGACTTCGCGTGGAGTGAAATTTGTGCGCCCGCCGCGCGAGGAGCCTTACGGGACGGTGGCCGTGTTTGAGGATTTATACGGCAATCAGTGGGATTTGTTGGAACCGAAACAAGCCGCGAATCACGCCCAAGGCTGAGCCTTGCTATCAGCCGTCAGCTATCAGCTTTTAGTGTGCGTTGAAAACTCCCCTTCGAAGCTTCCGGCGTGGCCGGCAAAAAGGGATCCTTCGACTCCGGTATGAATTCGCTTCGCGAATCTCACACCTCCGCTCAGGATGACAGGCGTTTGCGGGATCCGGGCTGATGGCTGATGGCTAAATCGCCATTGCGCCGACTTCTTTTTCTACTTCGCTGGTTTCGACCATGGCGATGGCGTCCCAGGGACAGCCGTCGAGGAAACAGCCGTCGGGGCCTTTGCTGAGGCACTTTTTGCAGCCAATGCAGAGAATGGGATCGACGGCGATGCGGCCGAAGGGAGTGCTGTCTTCGTCGGGGACCCAGAACATGCAGTCTTCCACCGGACAGTATTCCACGCAGGCGGGCGAGCCGGCGCATCCGGTGCAGCATTCGGTGATCACGGCCAATTCTTTTGGCTTCTTTTTGCGCGGCGTGGTCAGGCCTTTGGACTTCGGTTCCCACTTCATTTCGTCGGGAACCATTCCGACAGCTCGGGTCGCTCCGGGTGCAGCAGGCATGGCGGGATTATACCTCAAAAAGCCATTAGCTCTTGGCCTTTAGCTGTTAGCTCTGGCGCGCCCCGAAATGAGACTTTGCGATGCATTTGTGATGGTTCTCACCATTTCCACCCCGCCAATTCTGCTATAGTGAAGCCCTGCAAAGGAGCACGCCATGGCGGGAAAGAGTCTCAATCGAGTTCAACTGATCGGCAATCTGGGGAAAGATCCCGAAATTAAATACACGCCGCAGGGCACGCCCGTGGCCAAACTGACCATCGCCACCAACGAACGCTTCAAAGATAAGGCCGGCGAGTGGCAGGACCGCACCGAGTGGCACAACGTGGTGCTGTGGCAGCGCCTGGCCGAAATCGCCGGAGAATATTTGAAGAAGGGCGGCAAAGTCTACATCGAAGGGCGGCTGCAGACTCGCTCGTGGGATGACAAGACCAGCGGCCAAAAGAAGTACATGACCGAAGTGGTGGGCAGCGATCTGATTTTGCTGGGCGGTCGCGGGGAAGGCGGCGGCAGCGGAGACTCCAGCGGAAGCTCACGCGGTGCGGGGGCGTCATCTGGTGGAGGCAACAACTTTGACCAGCGCATGCCGGAGCCGGAACATGCGAGCGCGGGATCGGGGCCGATTACGGATGAGGATATTCCGTTCTAGGCGTGCGGAGCGATATGGAGAACCTACTCTAACGCTTAATGCGCCGCGGGCGCAGCGCCTTTTCTCCCTACCGCTTTTTTCAGCGCAAACACTATTGGGACGCAGCCGAAGCAGGCCAGGGCCATGTAGCGGAAGTCGTCTACGTAGGACCAGAGGCGGGCTTGTCCGTTGAGGTCCTGGTTGAGGAGGCCGTAGGCTTGGTGCAGGGCTGTGGTGGGCGAAGCGCCGCCTTGCGAACTCAGGTAGGCCTGGATGCCCTGGATGCTCCCGTGGACCGTGAGCCGTCCGGGATCGAGGGAAGCGGCGAGTTCGTTGCGGTGCACTTGTTCGTGGCGGGTGACGACGGTGTTTACGACGGCGATGCCGATGCTGCCTCCGATATTGCGCAGCAGATTGTAGAGGCCGCTGGCGTTGCCGATTTCCTCGTTCTTCAGGAATGCCATGGTGGTGGTGGAGAGCGGGACGAAGACACATCCCGAGCCGAAGCCGCTGATCACGATGGCCCAGAGAAATGTCCACTGGCCGATGGAAAGATTGACCTCGCCAAACCACAGGCTGGCGGTGCCGAACAGAGAGAATCCGAAGGCGATGAGCCAGCGGTTGTCGAGTTTAGCAGTCAGGTATCCAATCATGGGCATGGCGAGAATCGCGCCGACACCGCGCGGGCTCACCGCCCAACCCGCGGCCAGAGCGGTATAGCCCATTAACTCCTGATAGAAGAGCGGCAGCAGCGTTACGAGGCCGTAGATGGCTGCGCCGAACAAGCCGATCAGGATACACCCGATGGAAAAATTGCGATGGCGGAAGACGCGCAGGTCTACCAGCGGCTGCTTGTGGCGGAACTCGCGGATGAGAAACGACACGAAGCTGGTGAGCAGGATGGCGGCTGCCCAACGAATCCAGGTCGCGCCGAACCAGTCGTCTTCCTGACCTTTATCGAGAATGATTTGCAGGCAGCCGAGCCAGACGGCTAGCAGGCCGAGGCCGATGCCATCAAACTTTCCGGGATGCGCGTCTTTGATATAGGGAGGATCGACCACGTAGCGGGAGATCATGAAGACGGCGAAGATTCCCACTGGAATGTTGATGTAGAACGCCCAGCGCCAGGAGTAAGAGTCAGTGAGCCAGCCGCCTAGCGTGGGACCGAGAACCGGAGCGACTACGACTCCGAGGGCGAAGACGGCCATGGCAAGGCCGCGCTTTTGCGGAGGGAAAGTTTCGAGCAGAATCGATTGCGAGAGTGGCTGCAGCGCTCCGCCGCCTGCGCCTTGCACGGCGCGCGCAATCAGGATGAAGGCTAGGCTGGTGGACGCTCCGCAGGCGAATGAGGAGATGGTGAAGATTACGATGCACGTAATCAGAAATCGCTTGCGGCCGAAGCGCAAAGAGAACCACGAACTGGCCGGCAAAATGATAGCGTTGGCGACGAGATAGCTGGTAAGCACCCAGGTGGCTTCGTCGTTAGTGGCGGAGAGACTGCCTGCGATGTAAGGGAGGGCGACGGCCGCGATGGAAGTGTCAAGCACTTCCATGAAGGTCGCCAGCATGACGGCGATTGCGACCAGCCAGGGATTGCCCCCGCCTGGAGCGGACCCGCTGCGTGCCGGTGGTGGCGTCATTTGTCTGTGTGTTTCAAACGTTCGGATCCGGAATGAAATTTTAAAGATGCTCTGAGACGCACTTAGGTTTCAGCGTTGTTTTGATCGTATTGCATTTGTTTGGGGCGGAAGGTTCAAACGCGGATTGCATTCTACTATGATGATAGGCGGAGAAACTTTATGACTGAACAATTAGCCGACAAGAAATGCGTGCCCTGCCGGGGCGGAGTGCCTCCGCTCAAGGGGAAAGAGATCGAGTCGCTGCACAAGGTTGTGCCGCAATGGAGCGTGATCGACGAGCATCATCTGAAACGCGAGTACAAATTTCCGGACTTCGCGAAGGCGCTGGAATTTGTGAATCGTGTGGGAGCGGTGGCGGAGCAGCAGGGGCACCATCCTGACATTCTGCTGGCGTGGGGCAAAGCGGAGATTACGCTGTGGACGCACAAGGTCGACGGGCTGACCGAGAGCGACTTCATCATGGCGGCCAAGATTGACCGGCTGGCGTAAACAGTGATCAGTGGCTAGTGGTCGGAAAAATCGTATCGCCATGCCTACTAACCGCCATTTTATTAGCCGCTGTGCGAACCGGGGCGCAGTTTGATTCTGAGGTCTTCGGCGATCTGCTTGCCGTGAAAGCGTCCGTTTTCGATGAAGATTTCGTTGGTGCGCGATCCTGACACGATGACCCCGGCAACGTAAATTCCCGCCACATTGCTTTCGAGGGAAACCGGATCGCACACGGGACGATGCTGATCGGGGGAAAGTTCAATGCCCATGCTGCGCAGAAAATCGTAATCGGGATGATAGCCGATGAGGGCGAGGACGAAATCGTTCTTCAGGCGTAGCGGTCCGCGCGGCGTGTTGATGACGACGTGGTCGACGCCGATTTCCTGCACGGTGCTGTTGAAATAGGCTTCGATTTCGTTGCCCTTGATGCGATTTTCCAGATCGGGCTTGATCCAGTATTTGACGTGGTGGTGAAGTTGCGTGCCGCGATAGACGAGGGTGACGCGCGCGCCGTGACGCCACAGATCGAGCGCTGCGATGGCGGCGGAGTTCTTGCCGCCGATGACTAGAACGTCGGTGTCGTAGTAAGGATGGGCGTCGCCGTAGTAATGCGAGACCTTGGGCAGATCCTCGCCGGGAATGCAGAGTTGGTTGGCGAGGTCGTAGTATCCGGTGGAGACGATGACTTTGCGAGTCTGATAGTCGTGCGGCCGGCCGGCGCGGTCGGTGGCGGTGATGCTGAAGTTTCCGTCTTCGCCGTTGACGGTCTTGACCCATTCGTATTGGCGGATATCGAGATGGTAGTGCTCGCTGACCTTGCGGTAATACTCCAGCGCTTCTTCGCGAGTGGGCTTTTGCCGGGCGGTGGTGAATGGGATTTCGCCGATTTCGAGCAGTTCGGGAGTCGTGAAGAACAGCATGTTGGGCGGATAGTGGTAGAGGGAATTTACCAGACAGCCTTTGTCGAGGATGATGACGCGGAGGCCGATTTTTTGGGCCTCAATGGCACAGGCCAAGCCGGTGGGGCCGGCGCCAATTACCAGAACGTCCGTACGCTGCTCCGGATGGGCGCGGACCTTCGGCTTGGGTAGAGTTTCAATGTCTTCGGCGGTGAGAAAGTCAGGCATCGGTATTGACGATCACGCCCGCAGCAAGAACAAGCGCAAATCGGAGACCGATGATTCTAGCACGCGAAGAAACGCGGAAGCTTGAAAGTACCCCTCCGTGCGTCTGGGAAGGAAGCCTGGAAGAACGGTGAAGCATTCGGCAGCAGGCTGCTGCGCAATCTTGACAAGTGACAATGTACACTTTACGGTGTAGCCTTGCGATCAGGAGTTTCAAGCATCGCGGCCTTACGCGGATGTACGAGCGCGACGACCGTAGCGGAATACGGCCTGATCTCGCGTATACAGTTCAGGAGATTTTGACTGTCCTCGATGACGCAGCGTCCCCGCGAGAGCTAAATCTCCCGGTTACCGGCTGCATCCGCTCAAGGGCGATCTTAAAGGGTTTTGGTCTGTTACGGTGCGAGCGAATTGGCGAATCATATTTCGCTTCGAGGGCGCCGATGCGTTCGATGTTGAACTGATCGACTATCACTAGTGAAACAGGGGACACATTATGCCAATGAAAAATCCCGCCCATCCCGGACGTATGGTAAGGAGCGCTTGTCTTGAACCTTTGGGCCTGTCGGTCACGGAGGGAGCGGATATCCTGGGCGTCACCCGGCAAACGCTCAACAACATGGTCAACGGCAAGTCGGGAATCAGCCCCGAGATGGCGATCCGGCTCTCGAAGGCGTTTGGCAGTACGCCGGAAACGTGGCTACGGATGCAGCTTGCCTATGATCTCGCACAGGCGCGGAAAGACGAGAGCAAGATCAAGGTCAGACGGCAGCATGGGATACAGGAGATGCAGGCGCAGTGATGCGGTTGGGCGCGTCGGTTGGATGTTAGGGCCGGTTGCGCGCCACTCGAACCCTAGGCTAGCATTTTGGGCGAAAGCATGGAATGATAATGGCCGGGAGGTCGCCATGGCTATGCAAGACAAAATCGACTGGTCGGGATGCCTGTTAGTCGAAGTCAAGCCGGGAGTCCAGAGCGGCGCTCCTGTGCTGCGCGGCACACGGATGCCGGCCAACGCAATTGTCGATAACTTCGATTATGGCATGAGCGTCTCCGAAATCGCCGAACAGTTCGAATTGCCGCCCGATCGAATCGAGGCGATTGTGGCCTACGCACAGAGCCATCGCGTTGCGCATCCTGTTTGATAAGAACGTTCCGGTCGGTGTGCGTCGCTTCCTCGCCGGGCATGAAGTGCGCACGTTCGTCGAAATGCAGTGGCATCCCCAACTTGAAAATGGAGAGCTTCTCAAGGCTGGCGAAGCGGCGGGATTTGACGTGATGGTTACGTCCGATCAAAATATCGTGTATCAGCAAAACCTGACGGCGCGGAAGCTTGCCTTGGTCGTGCTCGGTTCCAACATTTGGCCCATAGTGCGAGACCACGGCGCGGCGATAACGGCCAAAGTCAATGCAGCGACACTGGGCAGTTATGACTTCATCGAAATGCCGCTGCCGCCGAGGCCTCGAAAAAAAGACATCTGAATTGGTCCGCCATCGTTATCCTAGATCTCATCATGTCAAATCTTACCGAACCTGCCACTCCATCCCAAGTGAAGTCCCGTACCGAATCCGACAGCATGGGGAAAATCGAAGTCCCGTCCAACGTCTACTGGGGAGCGCAGACACAGCGGTCGCTGCTGCACTTCAACATTGGGCGCGACACCATGCCGCCGGAGTTGATCCGCGCATTCGGGACGCTCAAGAAAGCGTGCGCGCTGGTAAATCAGGATCTGGGCAAACTGCCTGCGGACAAGGTAAAGCTGATCACGCAGGCCGCTGACGAGGTGACTGCGGGCAAGCTGAACGATCAGTTTCCGCTCCGCGTGTGGCAGACGGGCAGCGGGACGCAGACCAACATGAACGTGAATGAAGTCATCTCGAACCGGGCGATTGAAATCGCGGGAGGCGAGATGGGGTCGAAGAAGCCGGTGCATCCCAACGATGACGTGAATATGTCGCAGTCGTCAAACGACACTTTTCCCGCGGCGATGCACATTGCGGCTGCGGATCGGGTGAAGAATGCGTTGATACCGGCAATCCAGAGCGTGCGGGATGCGATTGCGGAAAAGGCGAAAGAATTTCATGATGTGGTGAAGATTGGGCGCACGCACTTGCAGGATGCGGTGCCGCTGACGTTTGGGCAGGAGTTTGGCGGCTGGGCTTCGCTCCTGGAGCGCGACATCAAACGGTTGGAGCAGGCGCTGGACGGGCTTTATGATCTGGCGATCGGCGGAACCGCGGTAGGCACGGGGTTGAACACGCATCCAGAATTTGCCGAGCGGGCGGCGAAAAAGATTGCTGAACTGACGGGACTTCCCTTCCGTTCGCACGGCAATAAATTTGCCGCGCTCTCGGCGCATGACGAAATTGTGTTTGCGCAGGGAGCGATGGAAACGCTGGCGGCGTCGCTAATGAAGATTTCGAATGACATTCGCTGGCTGGCTTCCGGGCCGCGCTGTGGCTTGGGTGAATTGTCCATTCCGGAGAATGAACCTGGGTCTTCGATCATGCCGGGCAAGGTGAATCCTACGCAATGTGAAGCGATGACCATGGTTTGCGTGCAGGTTCACGGCGCGACGGCGGCGGTGGGATTTGCCGGGTCGCAGGGGAATTTTGAGCTTAACGTATACAAGCCGGTGATGATTTACAACTTTCTGCACTCGGTGACGCTGATCGCGGATGCGTGCCATGGTTATGTTGAGTACATGATCAAGGGGATTGAGGTCGATCGCGCGAAAGTGGACTGGTATGTGAAGAACTCGCTGATGCTGGTGACGGCGCTGGCTCCGAAGGTGGGCTACGACAAGGCCGCACAAATCGCGCATACCGCGCACGTGGAGCACAGCAGCCTGCGCGAGGCGGCGCTGAAGCTGGGGTATCTTACGGGCGAGGAGTTTGACCAGTGGGTGAGGCCGGAGAAGATGACGCGGCCGTAGTGGATATCGGCCCCGGAAATAAAGTTTGGGCGTGGTTGCGGTCGACATTGGATGGCTCGCTCCTTGGGCTGAACGTGAATGGCTGGGATGCGCACGGTCTGTACGAAAATACGGATACCCCTACCAGTCCCGCCCGTTTGCAATCTTTGGCTTAGCGAGATTTCGCGAGTTGATCTCCGGGCTGCAATCACTTAGGGGCAAGATCTTGAGCCCCAGTGAGTTAGCAGGTCGGAATGCCGCGTTTGCGTGGGCCCACGCTGCCGTGCTTTAGGTTGTGCTGTGCCCTGCTGACCTCCTGTTCGGAAATCGCTGCGCTAACACGGAATTCTTTGCAAAATACGTCCGATAAAGGACTTAGCTACGTTCTTCACTTGGCTGCGTTTAGCGTCAGTGCTTCGACCATGATGAAGTGATTTTTGGCGGAAGGCAAGGTTGGATGTCACAGCGGGGGTGTGGAAAGTTGAAGGCTAAAGGCCCCGCCCAAGCGGAGCCCGTTCGACTTCGCTCAGGGCGCAGTAGCGCCTGTCGTGTGCAGGTGGCCCGGCCTATCATTCACGCTGCGGGGTGGAGAGACTACAGGAAGGTGATTTGTGCCCACCCTCGCTCGTTGAAGATAACCACCATAAAGTCCTCAGCCGCAACGAGGAATGCAACAACTAGCTTGCTCACGCTTTGCAGAGCCGGTCGTATTTTCGGGAGATTTCCCGGAAAATCTTGCCCAAAGAACGACCGCAGCGCAACCAGGTCGGCAAGGTCGTGATGTGTGTTCAGCTTCTCAGTACCCAAGCCAGTGACAAGGATTGGGTTCTGAAGTTCTAGCGTCTTGACCTGATCTTGAACCTGGTCGGCATCGAAATGAAAAACGAGCGTGTTGCGTAGAGTGAACAGCTTCTTTCTGAGGGCCTTCGCTTCTGCGCCGCAGATCACATCCAGCACTCTTTGGAAGGCGGGATGCCCCTTGAAGTAATTTTTTTCGATCTTCTCCACCAGCAGTGTTGCTTCTGCAAACAGGGCGCAGGTGAAGAGGAGAGAGTTATATCGATCACGCGCGGCCCTGGGGCTGCCGTCATCGTCCTTCAATAGCGGCGTGTGAACAAAGTGCAGCGCATTCACCGCTCTTCCAAGCGCCAGCATCGAGCAGAATTCCCGATCAGACTTTAATTTGTCGAATTTCTCCCTCGGGACGGTGACGGTCCAGCGCTCACCCGGTCTCGCTACTCTCGTTGGTGGCTGAGTTCTCATCCCATGTCGGAAAAACCGAAAGATGGCATTGATTAGCGAACTGGCGAACCTTCGCATAAATCGGTGCGCCGTTATTGTCTCACGGGTAATGAAGAAACCCGGGCCGGTGGCCCACGCAAGGCTGCTTTTGGCTTGAGTGGGCCACCGGCCTTACGGGCGAGGAGCTTGACCAACTGGTGAGACCGGAGAAGATGACGAGACCCTAAGCCGACAGGATAGAGCGTTCGATGGACGCGGCCGAGGCCATCACGTATTATGGTTCGACTTCGGAAGGGTTGCGTTGCAACGAGGCAACTCCCAGGCGCCGAAAGGCGCGACGGTCGAGGACCTAGCCCGGTGTCCAGTGACACCGGGCTGGCTGGGTCCGAAAGCATCTTCTGCCATGTCGACGGCTTTCATCCTAGGTGCTGGCTTTTCGAGCCTTTCAGGCCTTCCAATTCAATCTGAGTTCTCCGCCCTCTTGCTCGCAGGTGAATTCTCCTCGGATCTCGACAAGGTAATTACCAAGGCTCTGGGAACGTTTCTTGCGGACGTGTTTGGTTGGAGGCCAGGACAGACTATTCCAGCCTTGGAAGATGTATTCACGTGTATAGACCTCGCTGCTAACGCGGGCCATCTCGGAATCAAATACACACCGAAGAAACTGCGCGCCCTTCGACGCATGGCTATTTACAGGATTTTCTCGGTTTTGGATCGTAAGTTCTCACATTCCCCTGTGATCTCCGCATTACTCGACCAGAGTCTTGAAGGTGCCGACATTCGAGGTTTTATTGTCCTAAATTGGGACATCGTGCTGGAGAAGCATCTGACACAGCGAAGTTCGACGGCCCAGATCGACTATTGCTGCGATGCGATGGATTGGAATCGTGTTGGCCATACTGATGGCCCTTGTTCACCAGGAATTGCAGTTTGCAAGATGCACGGCTCGAGCAACTGGGCATACTGCCAAAATTGCACTGGACTCTATTTCGACCTGAATGAAAAGCTATCGCTGCATAGGAAGGTTGGTCTCATAAAAGCCGACTTTCGACTGTTCGATGAAGGGCTTACTGATCGTGCGTTCGATGAGGCGCTTGGAATAAGTTCGAAAGAGAGGGCCTGTCCGCGGTGCAAACACATGGTGTCCTCGCACATCGCCACCTTCAGTTACCGTAAGTCGTTCCAAACTCACGCATACGCCTCCATATGGCATAGGGCCGGAGACATTCTTGGGGACTCAACACACTGGGTCTTTATAGGATATTCGCTCCCGAAAGCTGACTTTGAGCTTAAAAGCCTCATGAAGACCGCTCAGCTTCGATACAGGCATCTGAGCACCCAACCCCCAAGGAGGATAGACGTTGTGGCCAAGAGTGACATGGCCCGTGAGGACTACGAGAGGTTTTTCGGTCGTGATCAGTTTAGTTTCTTCAACGGGGGATTAGAGCAATACGTGCGAACCCACGCTCTTGTGAGGGCGTGAAGCCGGCTAGGACTACCGTTCTGCCGGTTGTGCCTCTTCGACTACCAGATTGATTTCCGGATTCTTTTTCGGCGTAGTGGTGATCACCACTACACTAGCCAGAACCAGGGCTGTTCCGGCGATTGTGCGCGCACCCAACGCTTCCCCGCCGAGGAAATATCCAAGCAGGACCGCCACAACTGGATTGACGTACGCGTAAGTTCCTACTCTGGTGGGCGATTCGTGGTGGATGAGCCAGACGTAGGCGGTGAAGGCGACGATGGAGCCTGCGACGGTCAAATAGACGAGAGCGAGCCACGCACCCAGCGGGACTGCGCGAACGTTGAAGCCTTTGAATTCACCTAACATAGCCGCCGTCAGGGTGAGGAAAATTCCTCCCGCAAGCATCTGCGCGCCGGAGCTCATCACTTTGGATTCGGGCAAGGATAGTTTGCGGGTAAGAATTGCTGCAACGGACCAACTGATGGCAGCTACGACGAGGGCGATGGCTCCAGAGAAGTCGATTGCGTTTTCACCAAGACCTGCCGAGTGGCCGACTAGTACGCCTACGCCGAATACGCCGATCAAGAGGGCGAAGCCGAGGCGCAGCGTGAGCTTCTGCGTGCGCAGGAAAAAAATCTCGGCCAGGGCCATGAAGACCGGGATAGTGGCCAGCATAACGGCGGCGATACCCGAAGGGACGCGCTTCTCCGCCCAAAAGAGCAGGCCGTAGTCGAGGACAAAAATGAGCACAGCTACCAATGAAACTGCCGCCCACTCGCGGCGCGTTGGTGAGGCGTTCCCTTTCGCGCGCATCCAGGCGTAGAGCACGATGCCGGCGGCGGAGAAGCGCATGCCGGCGAAGAGGAACGGCGGGACCTGGCGCACGCCGACGCGAATAGCGAGGTACGTGGAACCCCAGACGAGATAGATGATGGCGAAGGCCAGCAGAATTTTCCATCGGGCGGGGCGCGCTGTCGGTTCCATAAACGTTGCCGCGCTGTCGTTCAGCGCGAGAATACGATTCTAGATTGGATCGACAGTAGTAATCCATCGACGCACAGCGGGAGGATGAAAATCTTTTATGCAACGAATCGGTTCTGTCGCTCGCGCGGGGTAGAGGTTAGTTCAGGCAGGGAACGCCCCCGTCGTACCTCAGGGGCTAAAGCCTTGTCATTTGCGATGCGTTGAATCGCAGCGCTGAAGCGCTGCGCCACCCAAAAGCAGAGAATGTCACGTCTGAAGCCGGCGGGACGCCGGCGCTACTTCTTCAGCAGGCTGGTATGGCTGGCGGCACATTGCCAGCGGCCTTCGGTGTAGACCCAGGTGTCGGTAAAGCGTCCGAAGTGCTCGTAGGGCTTTCCTTCGTAGGTGCCTCTGGTGCGGTAGATGCCGACGACCACAGCGGAATCGCCGTACATGCTGACTTTTACATCCTGAATTGTGAGACTGGTCGGCTTGAATTGCGGATCTTTAATATCAGCCAGGAATTTCGCCTTGTCGCTGACCTCGCCATCGTATTCGGTATTCACAAAGGAGGAGCCGATCAAGCCATCGAGTGCGCGGGCATCGCGATTCACCTGGGCTTCGTTCCACATGTGCTCCATCACGAGCAGTTTGGTTTCCTGGGAATCGTCTTTCGATTTTTGGGCCGAAGTGTGGCCCAGGGAAAAGAGGGCGAGGCAAAGGCAGCAGAGTGTCTTGCGGAGCATGGTCTTTCGGATTCGCCGCATCCCCACGTGAGGCGAACGCTGCGAAAGGATAGCAGCGCGGTGGGATGCTTGGTGCATGGAAATGCGGGCCTGAGATTACGAACGTCATTGATGGCTAGGTGCGGAAGCCTGGGCCTCGCTTCGCTCGGCGGACAGCCGAGCGCGGCTGTCCCTACATGAGCTCCGTCACTTCAGCCGGCGGGACGCGGCGCTGCTAGAAAGCCCAGCGCAGCAACGCGGCGCCTACGGTGAAGCCCGCCCCAACTGAGGCCATCAGGACCAGGCTTCCCTTCTTCAGTTTGCCTTCTTCGATGGCAGTGTGCATGGCTAAGGGGATCGTGCCAGCGGTGGTGTTGCCGTAGCGATCGATGTTGACGATAACGCTTTCCGGGCGCAGGCCGAGGCGGTCGGCGGTGGCGTTGATAATTCGGAGATTGGCCTGGTGCGGGATGAAGGCGTCGATATCCGAACCCTTGAGGCCATTGCGTTCGAGCAACTTTAAGCAGGCTTCGGTCTGCTTGCGGACGGCGAACTTGAAGACCTGCTGGCCGTCCTGGTGAACGTAGTGCATTTTCTTGTCGACGGTTTCGCGGGTCGAAGGATTCAGGCTGCCGCCACCGGGCATGTACAGATAGCAACCGCCGGAGCCATCGATTTCGTGGATGAAATCGATGAGGCCCGCGGAATCGTCTTCGGCGGGCTCGAGGATTACGGCACCGGCACCGTCGCCAAAGATCACGCAGGTGGCGCGATCGGTGTAGTCGATGATCGAGGACATCACATCCGCGCCAATTACGAGGACTTTCTTATGAGTGCCAGTCGCGATGAATTGCGCTCCCGTTTGCACGGCGTAAATAAAGGCGGAACAGGCGGCGGAGATATCGAATCCCCAGACCCCGGTGGCGCCGAGTTTGTGCTGCACCAGGCAGGCGGTCGAGGGGAAAAACATGTCTGGAGTGACGGTGCCGACGATGATGGCATCGATGTCGCTGGGCGCGAGGCCGCGCTGGGCAAGGGCTTTTTTGGCGGCTTCGACGGCGAGGTCGCTGGTGGCTACGCCCTTTTCGACGATGTGGCGTTCGCGGATGCCCACGCGGGCGAGGATCCAGTCGTTGGTAGTGTCGACCATTTTTTCGAGGTCGGCGTTGGTAAGAAGTTTGGGAGGAACATAGGTGCCGAGGGCGCTGATTTTGGCTCGGACACGAGTCGGTGTGGTCAATGAGAGCTCCTGAGTATGAGAAGTCAGTATTTTGCAGGATTGCAGGGCAGAATGTCTAACGCGAGGGAAAGAGTCGACCCGTTCCGCCCGAGGCTGGGCATCACGCAGGCCTCGAAACGGATGACGGGAAGGACCGGCTGGTTACGGCATGTGGAAGGAAGATCCGGGGGGTAATGAGCGTAACCGGGATGTTACGCCAACGTTGTCCGCTATCGAGGGGCGTCGCGCCGACAGGTGTGACGGCGCACTCGGAGACCCTGCGCAAAGGACAATACAACTCCAACTGTTAGGAAGATTGAAATAATCGGGATCACATCTGACAGCAGGCCTCGATGTAGTCTTCGTGCCCCAATCGACTCCATCACGAAAATAGAAGTGCCGATGAAGTAGAATGGCGTCCCTGCGAAGATTCCCGAGAGGATCATTGCACCCTTTTCCGCAGCAGGGCCAACTGCGAATCCTATCGCCGTGCCGTTCGCGGCTCCCATAACCATGGCCCACAGAAGCTCAGATTGTGTTCCTCCCTTAATGAGGAAACCGCAGGCAAGAACGGAGCATACCGCGATCCACCCTAGCCAACGGACGCGCCCCTTGCGAAATGCCTCTGTCCATGTCATATGCGACTAACCTAATTGTTCCAGTGCTAGAACGCACGACCAGAACGGTCTTGCGGCATGATAACTGACGTAATCAGGCGATTTCACGTTTTGACCGTGGTCGTTGAGTGTAACCGCGATTTTTCGCCACCTGCAGACACGCTCAAATATGTGGTAGTGGCAAACGTAGGCTGCTCTAGCGCACCTTAGCTTTTTTCGTCATAATCCGGGGTATGGCTCTTGTTGTCTTCCTCCGGGGTGTCAATGTTGGCGGGCACAGAAGGCTTCGCCCGAGCATCCTCGCACGAGAACTGAGCGGCTATGATGTCCTGAACGTGGGTGCTGCGGGCACCTTCGTTGTTCGTAAGCCTGGATCCCGAGCAAAATTCCGTAGTGCATTGCTTGGCAAGCTGCCGTTCCAAGCGGAAATTGTTCTGTGCGAAGGCCGCGATCTTTTGCGACTGGAGATGGAGAATCCGTTTGGAACTCAGCCATCACCCCCGGATGTGGTCCGGTTCGTGAGTATCCTGTCGAAAGCCGGGGCTTTCCGGGCGTCGCTTCCAGTCACGTTTCCCTCAGGCGGGGAGTGGTTGGTGCGGGTGATTGCGTCCGAAGGGCAGTTCGTGTTCGGAGTATACCGGCGCCACATGAAGACAATCGGCTATCTTGGCCAGATCGACAAACTGTACGGCGTGCCAGCTACGACTCGGAATTGGAACACAATGATTGCGATCATGCGAATTTTGAAGAATCACACGGGCGGACGCGAGGGGTCTAATTGTTGAAATCGGGCCTTGGCCGCTGGTCCGAATCTTGGGCGGCAGGTCGTCAGGCCGCTTCGCCTTCCTTTTCAAGTTGCATCCATTCGCGGATGAGGTCGGGACAGGACACGATGCCAAAGTGGCGGCCTTCCCCGGCCACCAGGTAGCGGAGAGCATCGTGATCCATCTCTTTCAAATAGGCTAAATCGAGCAAGGGCCACAGGGCGCACTCGATGGCGGAGGAGACGAGTTGGTCGAGATAAGCTAGATGGCCTTCAGAAAGCGAGCCGGCGACACGGATGGTGACGCTTGGCGAAACGGACCTGGACGGAAGACTGCGCATAGTTTCCTCGACCCCTGGCGGACGGTTTTGATTGCACTCACTAATGAGATGATGTGGCGGGGGCTTTCTTGCGCAAAGACTTGTAAAGGGTGTGTAAAGGTTGGTTCGGCCGAGGCACGAGGAGTAAAGAGGAGTAAATAAGCCAGGCACCGGGGACCCACTGCACACGCAAGAGCCCGTTACCGTTGCTTCCTTCCGGACCTGGCGGGGTTGGCGAGAGTACGTCGCGTAGGACCGATGCCTGACTTGAATCATTCTAGCAAATCCGGGCAGGTATTCTTTTGGGAGCGACAGTTGGGAAGGTCTGAGACAAAGGGATTGTGACTTTCGGTGCAAGAAAAGCTCAGGAAAGCCTTCCCTTCTTGATGGGAGTTGTCGAACAATAGGATTCTGGCAACAGAGTCCGGCAAATGCCGGGTTCGGACATATTTGATCGTCACTTCATGGCGCAGTCTGCTCAACAATCCGGCGTGATCCCCTTGTCACAGGCGATCAACAAGTACTTTGAGCTTTCACTCTATCTGTTGGTTTTGATGGGATTTGGGACGCTGGCAAGCACCGGGGCGCTGGATCTGCCAACGATTTTGCTGGTGGGAGCGGCGCTGGCCGTCCGCGGTTTTTTGCTGGCGGAACGGAAGCGGATTGTGATCTCGGAGCGCTGGACGGCCCCGCTGACGATTTTTTATTTCGTTTTCTACGCCGCGGATTATTTTCTGCTGTCTCGCGGTTTTCTGGCAGCGACGGTACACCTGGTGTTGTTTGCGGTGGTGGTGCGCACATTCTCGCTGCGGCGTGATCGCGACTATACGACGCTGGCGATTCTGGCATTCCTGATGGTGCTGGCTTCGGCCGTGCTCACGGTGGATAGCGTCTTTCTATTCTTCTTCGCGGGATTCATGCTGACGGCGGTGGCCACTTTTATATTGATGGAAATGCGGCGATCACAGCGGGCAGCTAAATTTCAGGCGCGCCACTCGAACGATGCGCATGAGCACCGGCATCTGGCCTTCTGGCTGGCGCGAGCCACGCCGGTGTTGGTGCTGATGATCCTGATCGGCGCGGCGGCGGTGTTTTTTCTTTTGCCGCGCATGTCGGCCGGATACTTGGGAGGCTATTCGTTTGGCAACGATCTCTCCACCGGCTTCAGCGACCGCGTGCAATTGGGCAGGATCGGGCAGATTCAGCAGTCGAATGCGGTCGTGATGCACATCCAGATCAGCGGGGATACGACCGGCCGGTATGCGCTGCACTGGAGGGGCGTGGCACTGTCGAATTTCGACGGCAAGGACTGGCGCAATCCGCATGGGCAATATCCGCTGACGCGCGAGGCGGACGGAGCATTTTCCGTGCCCATGTTCAGCCAGGGAGTCGCGCCGAGCTCCGACGGAAAGCGCCAGGCCGCACCGGGAACGATTCCTCACCTGATCCACTACCGCGTGTTGCTGGAGCCGATTGGCACAAACATTTTTTTCCTGGCTCCCTGGGGACGGCGCGTGATGGGGGCTTATCGCTCGCTGGCAGTGGACGCGGGCGGAGCGGTTTACGATCTCGACAACCAGCGGGCCGTGAGTGTATATGAGGCGGATTCGGATATGGCCAAGCCGACGGAGGAAGAACTTCGGTCGGCGGGCACATCCCTTCCGCAAGTTGTCACCGGCTATCTGCAATTGCCGCCAACGCTCGATGCGCGCATTCCGCGGCTGGCGGCTCAAATTGCGGGCTCGGCTTCGAATAACTACGACAAGGCAGCCGCGCTGGAAATCTATTTGAAGACGCATTACGGATACACACTGCAGTTGTTGCGCACGCCGGTTGCGGATCCGTTGTCGAACTTTCTGTTCGAGCGCAAGCAGGGGCATTGCGAGTATTTCGCCTCGTCAATGGCGGTGATGCTGCGCACGCTGCATATACCGGCGCGGGTGGTGAACGGCTTCCGCAGCGACGAATTCAATGACGTTACCGGAAACTATGTGGTGCGGGCGAAGAACGCGCACTCGTGGGTAGAAGCGTATTTCCCGGGATACGGATGGACTACGTTCGACCCCACGCCGGGTGGAGACGTGGGGACGCCGGAGGGCTGGGACCGGGCCATGCTGTATCTGGACGCGGCGGAATCGTTCTGGCGGGAGTGGGTGATCAGTTACGACTCTTCGCACCAGTATATTTTGGGACATGCGGCGATGAGCGGGACACGCAGCTCGCTCGATCGAACGAGAAACTGGGCGAAGGAAACGTATGCGCGGCTGATGGGATTGGCGCGGCGAAGCCAGCGGGGAGCGGAGAAATCACCGTTCCGCTGGCTGCTGGGCGGATTGGCGGCTCTGCTGCTGCTGCTCGGGCTGGGGAATGCGGGACGGATTGCGCGGATGATCCGCATGAAACGCTTGGAGGCGCATCCGGAACGATCGCCGGATCAGGCGGCGGCGATGTGGTATGAACGGATGGCGCGGAATCTGGCCCGCCGCGGAGTAAAGAAATCCACGGCACAGACGGCGCAGGAGTTTGTGCGCGTGATTGCGGATGAGCCGTTGCGGACGAGGGTAGGCAAGTTTACCGATGCTTACGAATCGGCGCGGTTTGGAAATTCGGCGGACGACGCGCAGCGGCTGCCGGAGCTGTATGAGGAAGTAGAGTCAGTCGCGCGGAAGTAAGCTTTGTTTCATTTAGAGAAATGCCAGGTCATACCGCCGCCGACAAAATAATTATGCTGGCGGGACTTGCCCGTATCGGCCAAGGGAAGATCGGGAGTGCCGGACCAGAAGTCGCGAACCTCGCCGCGAATGCTGAAGTGCCGCAACCGGTGGCCGAAGGGGCTAACGTCCAAGCCCAACCCAGCTTGAAGCACGCCGGAGCTTGTCGAACTGCCGGGATTGGCGCCGTAATAGTTAAGATTGCCGCTTTCGCTAAAATGGGCGAACCCGCCTCCGATGCTCACCCAGGGCGAAACCTTGGTTTCGGGAAACAGATTCACGCGCAGGGCGGGAGTGACAAATATCTGTTTGTAATCGCTGGGAACTACGTCGCCACCCGAGCCGAGATCTTCATCCAGGTTGAAAACGGCGGGGACTTCGAGCGAAAGGCCGTAAATCTCAGTACCGGCGAAATGGCGGGCATAGTCGATTTCAAAGGTGAGTCCTTTGCCGGAGCGGACAAATGGATTGATCGAGGGCGCGTTTGGACCGTGAATCCCCTGATCGCTGATAAAGATGCGGCCAAGCATACCCGTCAGCTCGTTTTTTTCATCCTGAGCCGCGGCAGAGGGCCCCAGGATACACATCCCCACCACCAGGACTGCGAGTACGGCCTGTTTCCCAGACATTTCCCCTCCAGGACGCGGGATAGCTGCTTCTCTACGGTAACGATTAGCCTAGCATGAAGAACAAGGTTTTAATCCACAGGTGGCTGACTCTCGTGGTGCCGGAGGCCACACAAAGCGCCGGAGGTGAGCTGCGGTTAGAGCCTGAGGTGTAAATGGTAAAATAGCGAGATCGCATGCCTTTGAAGAATCTCACTGTCTCACGCTCCTCTGAAAAACCCATCGTCCCCGTCGCGCAGAACGACACGCAACTGGCGCGTCCCACGAAAATTGGCTTTGTGAGCCTGGGATGCCCGAAGAACTTGGTCGACAGCGAGGTGATGATGGGGCTGCTGGCGCGAGCTGGGGCCGAACTCTCGCCCCGGGCCGAGGATGCTGACGTCATCGTGGTGAATACCTGCTCGTTCATCGAGAGCGCGCAGCAGGAGTCGGTGAACACGATTCTGGAAATGGCAGGATTGAAGACCTCCGGCCGCGCGAAAAAGTTAGTCGTAGCTGGGTGCCTGGTCGAGCGTTTTCGTGATGAGATCCGGACGCGCATTCCGGAAGTGGATGCGGTGGTGGGCACGGGAGAGTTGCAGAATATTCTGGCGGCGACCGGCGTGGCTCCGGCACCTGCTCAAAGTAATTCTCCGTTCGTTGTGTTGCAGTCTCGGGCTGAGGGCGACGCGCGCGCGGCGCAGGGACGATTTTCCCGCGGCCAATGGGACGGGGCGATCGCCGATTTGCCCAATTATTTGTACGACGAAGAAACGCCGCGCATCCTGGCTACTCCGAAATCAACGGCTTACATCAAGATTGCCGAAGGGTGCGATCATCCTTGCACGTTCTGCATTATTCCGCAGCTGCGCGGGCAGTTTCGCTCGCGGCGGTTCGAATCCGTAGTGGCCGAGGCGGAGCGGCTGGCGCAGGTTGGATTGCGGGAGATTACGCTGATCGGGCAAGACACTACCTGCTACGGAGAAGACTTTGGATTGAAAGACGGTCTGGCTCTGCTGCTGGAAAAGCTGGCGCAGATTGAAGATCTGCGCTGGATTCGCTTCCTGTATGCCTATCCGAACAAGATTACCGGCAAGCTGCTGGAGACGATTGGAACGCGCGAAAAGATTTGCTCTTACATGGATGTGCCGTTGCAACATGCGTCCTCGAGCGTTTTGAAGCGAATGAAACGTGGAGGGGGCGCGGACATTTTTCTGCGGTCGATCGATAAGATGCGGCGCGCCATTCCCGGCGTGACGTTGCGGACGTCGTTTATCGTTGGGTTTCCCGGGGAGACTGAGAAGGAATTCGAAGAGTTGTGCGATTTCGTGCGCGAGGCGCAGTTTGATTGGATGGGAACATTTTCTTATTCCGATCAGGAAGGCGCGGATGCCTACGGATTGCAGAAGAAGCTTTCTCGGCACGAGATCGAGCGGCGGCGCAAACATTTGATGGGCATCCAGCGGCAGATCAGCAAGAAGAAAAAGAAAACGCTGGTAGGCCAGGAGTTCGACCTGTTGCTGGAAGGAATGTCGGAAGAGACGGATCTGCTCATGGAGGGCCGCACGGCGATGCATGCTCCGGAAATTGACGGGAAGGTATTCGTGAACGATTTTCCGACGGAAACGACCCCGCAACCTGGAGAATTTTATCGCTGTGAGATTACCGAAGCGCACGATTATGATCTGGTGGCGCGGATTTTATAGCGGCTGTTTCTCCCGATTCTCAATGGGTCGGCCAGAACCGGAGCACTCTCAACCATGCCTTGCAAGCGCACTCTGAAACTTCGCTGCCCGATCTGCAAGAAAGTCGTCAAGAGTGGCGACCCGGAGTTTCCCTTCTGTAGCGACCGCTGCCGGACGATCGATCTGGGTAAATGGGCGAGCGGAGCCTACGTGATTCCGTCGGTGGAGGATGCCGAGGAGCAGATTCGCGAAATAGCGCCGGAGGATGGGGACGAGGATTTGTGAAAGCCAACGAGAGTAGCGCCAGCGCCCCGCCGGCTGCCGTGTCGACAAGTTCCCCGCGATGGGTCAATCTAATCGCCACTTTTTTTGGCGTGGGGCGGCTGCGGCCCGGGCCGGGTACCTGGGCTTCCGCGACAACAATGCTGCTATGGGCGGGGTTAGCCTCGGCCCTCACACCCTCGTTGCGCACTCCAGTTGCCATCGCTTTGGCGGTGCTGGTCACGTTGATTGGCATACCTGCGGCGACAGAGGTCGCGAGAGGCTTCGGGGTAAAGGATCCGCAGTTTGTGGTAATTGATGAGGTCGCCGGACAACTGGTGTCTCTGATCGCCGTGCCGCTGGCATGGAAATCTTTTCTGGCTGGCTTTATACTTTTCCGTGTCTTCGATATCCTCAAACCTCCCCCGGTGCGACAATTGGAGGCACTTCCCGAAGGGACCGGGATCGTGCTGGACGACATTGCCGCCGGTCTCTATGCGCTGATTGTTGCGCATCTCTTTCTGCGCTTTGGTCTTCTAAGGTAAGGCGAGTGTATTCCTCATGGGATTTTCCGATCGAGTCTTGGGCAAGAAAAGCGTGAACGGCGGGCCGCACATCGAGTCCGTATCGCCGGTGCTGGCGTTGGCCGGTGGCGAGGTGCGGATTGCAGGCACGGGCTTGCGGCCGCCGCAGTGGCAGCGTCCGCGGGTGCAGTTTGGCGAAGTGGAGGGCGGAGTTGTGGTCAGCTCGGATTCGTTTCTGGTGGCCCGGGTTCCGGAGGGCGCGACTTCAGGTCCAGTGATCGTCGCCACCAATGGGCATGTGAGCAATGCTCATACGGTGAAGGTGGCGGTTCCCATCGCCGAAAATCTACACCCGGTCACAAGTCCGGCGCTCGACGCGCAGGGCAACATTTACGCGACGTTCTCCGGTTCGAGAGGGCAGAAAGTTCCGATCGCGATCTTCAAGATCGATACGAATTACACGATGAAGCCGTTCGTGGCGGAGATGATGAATGCGACCGCCATCGCCTTCGACCGCCAGGGGCAGATGTATGTTTCGTCGCGGCATGACGGCGCAGTGTATCGGGTGGTGCAAAACGGAACTATGACCACTTATGCCGAGGGTATGGGGATCGCCACGGGAATCGCGTTCGATCGAAATCAGAATCTTTATGTGGGCGACCGCAGTGGAACGATCTTCAAGATTGGCCGCGACCAGCAGGTTTTTGTATTTGCCACTCTCGAGCCGAGCATTTCGGCCTACCACCTCGCCTTCGGTCCGCAGGGGGATTTATTTGTAACCGGGCCTACGACTTCGAGCTTCGATGCTGTGCATCGAATCGATCCGCAGGGAACGGTACATAAATTCTTCCGCGGGCTGGGACGCCCGCAGGGCTTGGCTTTCGACTCTAGTGGCAATCTTTATGTGGCCGCTTCGCTTTCTGGCAGGCGCGGGATTGTGAAGATCACACCGGAGGGCAACGCCAGTCTGGAGGTCTCGGGGCATGGTCTGGTGGGACTGGCCTTCGCTCCGGGCCGCAGCGTAATTCTGGCGACCACCGACGCGGTGCATCATCTTTCGTGGAACATTCAGGGATTGCCGTTGTTGCCGGAATGATGGGATAGTGGGCTACTTTGAAATCTCCACTATTTTAACTTTGAGCCAAGCCGCCAGAGCACACGGAACACAAGGAATACGCCACCCACCACGACCGCAAGGAAAATCAGCAGGATAATCAAGTGCAAAGGTTGAAACAGTCCTTCAAACATAATCCTCCTATCAGTTACCCGCCCTTTCCGCCTTCCTCTGCTCCTAGGCTTTTAAGTATGCCACGCCCTGCCTCAGTCTCAAAATCAAGGTAGCCACAACAAGTGAAGGCAATCAATCCACGCGCTCCCGCTTTTCATTTACACTTCTAGCCGTGAACGCCGAGATCATTGCGGTTGGGTCTGAGCTGCTGACGCCGTTCCGCATGGATACCAACTCTCTCTACCTTACCGAGCAGATCAACCAGCTCGGGGTCGAGGTAATTTTCAAAAGCGTAGTCGGGGACGATTTCAGCCGGCTGGTTGCGGCCGCACAGCATGCGCTGTTTCGTTCGGAGATCGTGATTTTCAGCGGCGGGCTGGGGCCCACGGAAGATGACCTTACCCGCGAGGCTGTGGCGGAAGCCCTCGGCGTTTCTTTACAGCGCGACCCGGAGATTCTTGAGCGGCTCGAACAGCGCTTCGCCGCGCGCGGCTGGAAGATGTCCGCTAACAACGCCAAGCAGGCGGACGTAATCGAAGGCGCGACGGTGCTGCCCAATCCCAACGGCACCGCGCCCGGCCAGTGGTTGAGCGGAAAAATCGAAGGCCGGGAACGCATCGTTATTTTGCTGCCGGGTCCGCCGCACGAGTTGAAAGCCCTATTCGAAGCGGAATGCCGCGAGCGGCTGCGCGTAAACTTGCCACCAGCGCACTTGGCAACGCGTGTATTGAAGGTTGCCATGCTCGGCGAATCACTCGTCGATGCCCGCGTGGCACCCATCTACAAACGGTTTGGCGAGGTGCAGACTACGATTTTGGCGGGCGCGGGAGAGATTCAACTGCACTTTAAATCGCGAGCCGAAACCTTGGAGAAGGCACAAGCTCGGGTGGATGAAGCGGCGGACGCGGTTGAGGAAGAACTCGACGACGCGGTGTACTCGCGGGATGGGCAGTCGCTCGAACAGATCGTGGGGTACTGGCTGCAGATGAGGAACGCCACGCTGGCCGTGGCGGAATCGTGCACGGGCGGTCTGCTGGGAGAGAGAATTACTTCGGTGGCCGGCAGTTCGCGCTACTTTGCCGGGGGCGCGATCGTTTACTCGAATAGCGCTAAGACAGAGCTGGCGGGAGTTCCCGCCGACATGATTGAGCGCCATGGCGCGGTTAGCCGCGAAGTTGCCGCGGCGCTGGCGGAAGCTATCCGTTACCGCTGCGAGTCGACGCTTGGCATTGGCATCACCGGTGTGGCCGGACCCGGCGGCGGAACGCCGGAAAAGCCCGTGGGCCTGGTGTTTCACGCTTTAGCCAGCGCCAATGGGACCGATGTAATCGAGCGAAATTTTCCTGGAGATCGTACACGTATCCGTTGGTTCGCTTCCACGCTCGCGCTGGATATGGTGCGGAAAAAGTTAATGTGAGGGAAGGCTTTTGGCCATTAGCCCCTAGCCTTTAGCTTGGAGTTCTTGGTTTCCGGGTCAGCCGTGAACCGCGCAGGGGCGAAGCGAGCATAGCGCTTGTGCCGAGCGGCTCAAGCTAACGGCTAAGAGCTAAGAGCTTGTTTTATGCGCCTTTTCGTAGCGCTCGATCTCGACAACAACATTCGGAGCCGTATGGTTCGCTTCCTCGAGGGCGTGCGCGGTTTTGCTCCGGAGGCGCGCTGGGCGCGGCCTGAATCCTTGCACATCACTTTGAAATTTATTGGTGAACAATCCGAGACGCGAGTTGACGGAATCAAGGGCGCACTGTCGAGTATCGAGGCGGATCGTTTCGAAATGAACTTTCGCGGCTATGGATTCTTTCCGGCGGCGCCAGCGGCGCGCGTATTTTGGATCGGGGTCGAGGCCGACTCGAGACACGCTGCTCTGGCAGCGGTCGTGGATTCAAAGCTGGCTTCCCTCAACATTCCCAAGGAGGAGCACTCGTACAACGCGCACCTGACGCTGGCGCGCGGTAGCGCTCGTTCAGGAGCGCCGCGACGGCAGAAGGGCGATGGAGCGACCAGCGGCTTTCAGCGTTTGCAGCAGCAGCTAGCGGCACGGGCTGCGCCGGAGTTTGGTACGATGACGGCCCGCGAGTTTTTTCTGTACCAGAGCCAGCTTTCGGCAGGAGGATCGAGATATACCAAGCTGGCAGCATTCAGCCTGCGATAACAGCCGCTTCATGCACATATTCTTTATTATTGCCGCCGTTAGCTATTTGTTGGGGTCGATCCCGTTTGGATATCTGCTGGTACGCATCTTTCGCGGGGAAGATGTACGGCAAAGCGGCAGCGGAAATATCGGTGCGACCAATGTCTCCCGCAAATCGCCGTTGCTGGGAGTGTTGACGCTGCTTCTGGATGCGCTGAAAGGAACCGCGGCGGTGGCTTTATCTTACGAACTGGCCGACCGCGCGGTTGCGATCCCAACTTACGAGCAACTGGCGACGGCTGCACTGTTTGCTATTGTGGGACATATGTTTCCGGTGTGGCTGAAATTTCGCGGCGGAAAAGGAGTCGCCACGGGATTGGGGGCGTTCGTCGTGATCGCTCCGAAGGCGGTGCTGATTGCGGTGGGCGTCTTCATCCTGGTTGTGGCCATCTTTCGGTACGTTTCTCTGGGGTCAATTATTGCGGTTGCAGTCTTTCCAGTTGCAGCCTGGCGCATCGGCCAGTTTTATGCACCACCATTCGGGCTGGCAATGATCTCGGCCGCCTCGCTGCTTATCATCGTTCGGCACCATGAAAATATCCGCCGCCTGTTGTCCGGTACGGAAAGCCGGCTGGGAGCGAAGCGCGCATGAGCGAGATCGCAATCATCGGAGCAGGGGCATGGGGCACGGCGCTCTCGATCATTCTGGGACGCACGGGCACTCACCGGGTTCGGCTGTGGGTGCACGAGCAGGAAGTTTGCGACTCGATTGCAACGCGGCGCGTGAACGAGAAGTTTCTTCCGGGCTGTACTCTGCCTGAAACCGTGAATCCGACCACTCACTGGGATGAGGCCATTCGCGGCGCACACATCGTCATCAGCGTGATGCCTTCCAGCTATTGCCGCTCAACGTTCGAAGAGATGCGTGGTTACCTGACTCCGGAGATGCTGTTGGTGAGCGCGACCAAAGGAATCGAGAAAGATACAAGAATGCGCATGACCGAGGTGATTAGCAATGTGGTGCAAAACGCGATGCGATTCACGCCGCGCATTGGCGCTCTCAGTGGGCCGTCGTTCGCGCTGGAAGCCGCGCGTGGAGATCCCACGGCCGTCACTATCGCGTCGCAGGACGCAGAACTCGCGCGGACCGTGCAGCAGGAGTTCAGCAATGCCAGCTTTCGCGTTTACACCAATGAAGATCCCGTTGGGGTCGAACTCGGAGGCGCGCTAAAGAATACGATCGCGATTGCAGCGGGCGTCTGCGCGGGACTTGGTCTGGGGCATAATTCCGTAGCGGCACTGATCACGCGGGGATTGGCAGAGATGACGCGGTTAGTCGTGGCTTGCGGCGGCAAAGCCGAAACTATGGCAGGGCTTGCGGGCCTCGGCGACCTGGTGCTGACCTGCACCGGCAGCCTCTCGCGCAACCGCAGCGTGGGTGTGGAACTGGGCCGGGGACGAAAACTGCCGGAGATTCTTGCCGGGATGCACGGCATGGTTGCGGAAGGAATTTTCACGACAACGGCAGCGGTGGGATTGGCGCATGGCCACGGTGTCGAGATGCCGATCACGGAACAGATGTATGCCATTCTGCACCAGGGCAAAGCTCCACGCGAAGCAATTTATGATCTGATGACCCGCCGGGGTAAGAGCGAAACCACCCAGCTGCCTCCGGCCCTTTAGCCCAGCCAAAAAGTGGCTTTGTGCAACCGGCAGCCCTATGGATTCAGCGGCATCGCAGTAATTAGCTGGAGCTTGTGATCGTCGGCCGTCTCCAGGAAAGTGAACCGTTGGGTCCTTCATAGGTCGCCACCTCGCGTCCCTTCAGATCGACAACCTTAAGTAGAGACTGCCCAGTTTGAGGGTGGAAGAACAGCACGGCAATTCTGTCCCCGGCTATGTGCATAGCTCCGGCTCCGATACCCGGCATGAAGTCTGGTCGACCCGGGTCGATGGTGAACCGGCGTACGTCACCTCCCGGAGAGATGGCATAAATGATCGCAGGGGAAAGCCGCCGCATCAGGTAGATGTTGCCGTCCTCGGCTTCCTTTGCAGTTCCTGCTTGGACGGCGACGTTCACGGACGGCTGACCTGCGGGCGTCACTCTCTCATCGCCGGAAACGGCCAAGTCGTGTATTTCGTCGTCGTCCGCGAGCGCTAGCTCTTTTCGTAATGTTCCGTCGGAAGAAAAAATGCCGGTGAACGGCCACATGACGGGGTTCTTGCGGTCCTTGTCGTACTCCAAACCCGACACCAGGAGGTCGCCGGTCGCAAACGCCGTCACCCTAGAGGGCTTGAAGACAAAGCCCGTCCGCAGCTTAATCGTCGATTTAAGGCTGCCATTCGGCCTGTACACGAAAACGTAGCGGCCGTCATGGCCGTGGATTAGTTGGTACACGTCCCCGTCTGGCGCGATCGAGAAGCTCATGGCCATATCCACCCTCACACCGGGCGAGTTCGGCAGGAATACGGCGACTCGTTCCCCCCTTGCGTTCAATTTATGAATCGCATGAACGCCGTCGGGCCACGTGTTGATGTAGATGTTGCCGTCGCCATCACACTCGGGATTCGAGAACTCGGACGCCACCTCCGAGGGCGATTCTATCGAGTGTAGGCTTAGGGTGCGATTCGCCGGCTCCGTTACTTTGCTCTGAGTTTCCGTCAAGGATAGCGTCGCTGAAGAGCGCTGCCCACTTGCTGCCGCTTGCGCCGCAGCCGACCCCTGCGCCCAGGAAATAGCGGGCGCCAACGGCATCAAGACGCACATCGCGAGAAACACATTGGGTCTCATCTTCACAAACCTCCATTACCGGGAACGGTTGCAAGGCGAGGACGCGAACAGATCCTCCCGGGTAGATCACTCCATAAGGTATGTTTGCACCGATTGGGCACAAACACTGGCTCATCAGAAACACCTTCGATCTGCATTAACCCGACGATTCTCGTGGGTCGCCTCTTGTGCGTGGAGGCGTGCTCCCTTGCTTCGCTGCATTCGTCGCATACGAACAAAGGATCGCAGTCATCGGTGTCGATGTTCCACGTCTCGTAGTCAGTCTTACGGCATTGGCCGTATCCCTAAACATAGCAGGACTCACCGTAAATGCAGCCGTCACCGCCGCAGAACTGAGCCGTGTAGAACTGGTGGGTGCACCCAGAGCAGGGCACAAACTCCTCGTCAATCCCCATACGAAACGCTCATCAGCAAAACGGCGACGACCGCCCCCAAGTGCAGGATGAGGACTCTTCTCGTGGGCATGGTTCGCCTCCCGATTGTGCAAATTTTGTCCCCCCGCGGCTCTCTTGCGCCGGATATTCTCCGCATGTTACGAAATCCGAACTCCCCAATCTACACAATAACTTCCAGCCTTCGCGACGGGAGGGAATGAACGGGGGTGTTCGATATTCGTAACGCGCTGGAGTCGTCGGACATTTGCGCTCGAGCTTGCCTAACCGAGCGCGTTTCCCTGCCAAACCCGCGGCAGTCGCACATTTAGCTGGCACTTTGGTAATGGCAAACTCCACGGTTTCCGCCTCCTAGCAGCCGTTTCCACATTAGAATTTTGCAGATACCTGTGAAATCCGCCGCCACTTCGATCGACGGCGCTTCCGAACTGAATCAAGGGAGCGGCTCGTCTTCTAAAACGCCGACCCTGGCGCGTATTCCGATTCTGTATGTGATCCTCGGCGTTCTTTTGGTGATCAGCATCGTCCCCATGTACTTTTACTCGGCGCAAGTAGAGGCCATAAACCGAGACCGCCTCAAGACCAACGAGATGCTGCTACAGAATACGGTGACGAGGTCGCTGGCTGACGATCTCTCGCAGCACGAGCGCTCGTTGCGGATGATGCTGGCCAATCTATCGTCGGCCATTCAAGTCGCCAGCGGCGGCGATATTGGCAGCAAGAATATTGAAGCGCCGGAACTGCGGGCTCTGCTGGAAAATTTTGTTTCGTCCTCCGACGAACTGGCCTACGCCACGCTGCTGAACTCCGATGCGAAAGGAATCTCTGCCGGCCGCATTGCGCCGGACGCTTTCTTGCAGCGCGAGTTGCAGCACGCTTTCGACGCGGCTCGCGACGGGCGCGCCTACAACGGGCAGGCGCTCCAGGTGGAAGATGGCAAGTCTTCGCGGACCGTGGTCCTGGTCAGCAGCCCTGTGAGTTACGGCGGGCGCTTCTTAGGCATGGTGGGCGCAGTGGTGGATCTGCAATTTTTGATTCGACGGCTGCATGAAGTGAGCGGCGGTGGTCTCATTCCTTACGTGGTGGACTCGCAGGGACGGTTAGTGGCTGCGGGTACACCGCAATATGTGACCGGGCAGGATATGAAGAGCCTGGAGATTGTCCGTAACTTTGTGGACGAAGGCAACAAGGCGCAATTGGCTGCCACCAAGGAGTTTGACGCCAAGGAAGGCGCCAACAGTGTGGAGATGCTGGGCACTTACAGCCCTGTCACCGCGCTCGATTGGGCGGTGGTGGTGCAAAAACCGCAGCGCGAGGCTTACCGCGGAGTCTATGAAATGCAGCGTACGGCGCGCCTGCTGGCGCTGCTGGCGGTGCTGTTGAGTATTGGAGTAAGTATTTTTGCGGCGCGCAGAATTACGAATCCTCTCCAGATCCTTACGCAATCCAGCCGCGCACTGGCGCGGGGAGATTTTTCGCAGCGCGTACATTTATGGAGCCGCACCGAAATCGGCGAATTGGCGGAGACTTTTAACACCATGTCGCAGGAACTGGAACAGTTCGTTGAAGACTTGAAGCGGGCGGCGGAAGAAAATCGCGCACTGTTCCTGGGCTCGATCCAAATGCTGGCCGGCGCAGTCGACGAGAAAGATCCATACACTCGCGGCCACTCCGACCGGGTTACGCGATACTCGCTGATGATCGGCAAAGAACTGAATCTGGATGCGACGTTTATGGAGACGCTGCAGATTTCCGCGCAGCTTCACGACGTGGGCAAAATCGGCATCGAAGATCGCATTCTAAAAAAACCGGGCGCGCTTACTGCCGAAGAATTCGAGGTCATGAAGACCCACACTACGAAAGGCGCGAACATTCTGCGCCCGGTCACTCAACTTGCCGAGATGCTTCCCGGTATTGAACTTCACCACGAAGCTCTCGACGGCCGCGGGTATCCTTACGGATTAAAGGGAGAGCAGATCCCGCTGCTGGCCCGGGTGATTGCGGTAGCCGATACTTTCGATGCGCTGACCACGAATCGTCCCTACCAGCATGCGCACACGCCGGAAGAGGCATTGAAGATCATCCAGAATCTGGCCGGCAAAAGGCTCGATCCGGAGCCAGTGGCGGCGCTGATGGCGGTCTACGCACGGGGCGAGATTCGCATCCAACGCATCGCCATCAAACGATCAGTGGCGGCGGACGCAAACGCCAGCGTTCCGTCGGTTCCTCCGGCGCCAGCGCCTCCGCCTGCGCTTCCGGCTGCCGAACCAGCCAATCTCGAACGCACCCGCGTCTAGCGGATTTCCGTTTTCCTTCCTAAGCCGTTGCGGTGCGCGACCGCGTCTGACCGCTATAATCAAACTCTGAGATCAAATCTCAGGATTTCTCATGATTCAAACTTTATTCGGCAGCACGGAAGAAAAGAAGACCGGGCTTTTCGAGCGCATGAAGCAGGCGGTCACGCGGACGCGCGAGAACCTCGCCGAGCGCATTGAAGAAGTGGTTTCGTTCGGCAAGGAAATCGACCGCGGGACTCTGGACGATCTTGAGATTACGCTAATCGGTGCCGATCTCGGGAGCACGACCACGCAGGAGGTATTGGGAAAACTTCGCGATAAAGCCGACCGCAAGCAAATTAAAGATGTGCAGGAACTCAAGCGCCTTCTGAAAGAAGAATTGCTGGCCATTCTGAATGCGGCTAATACGCAAACGGTTAAAAGCGTTGACGGGACGCCCGAGGTCATTCTGGTGGTGGGAGTGAACGGCACGGGCAAGACCACGACTATCGGCAAGCTATCGCAAGTATTCCGTTCGCAGGGCAAGAACGTTTTGATGTGCGCGGCAGATACGTTCCGTGCGGCGGCCATCGATCAACTGGAAATCTGGGGACAGAGAACCGGGACAGAAGTGATCAAGACGAAGCCTGGCGGGGATCCTGCAGCAGTTTTGTTTGACGCGCTCCAAGCCGCAACCGCGCGGAAGATGGACTATGTGATCGTCGATACTGCTGGACGATTGCACACCAAGACGAGCCTGATGGCGGAACTTGAAAAAATGCGCCGTACCGCGCAACGAATTATTCCCGGAGCGCCGCATGAGACGTTGTTGGTCATGGACGCGACCACCGGACAGAATGGTTTGCAGCAGGCGCGATTGTTCACGCAATCGGCAGGCGTTACGGGAATCGTGCTCACGAAACTCGACGGCACGGCCAAGGGAGGCGTGGTAGTTGCCATTTCGCGCGAACTGGGATTGCCCGTGCGGTTTGTCGGCGTCGGCGAGAAAGTGGGCGATCTGCTGCCGTTCGATCCCAAGGAATTTGTGGATTCGCTGTTCGAATAGGAACTGATTACACCACGGAGACACAGAGGGACGGAGAAAAGCAACCCTAGTGTCTTTCTCCGTGACTCCGTGTCTCCGTGGTGAATTTGCTTCTTCTCTCCACCATGCCCGATCACTCCACTGACGAGCAGTTGCTGCGCCGCGCGCTCGATCTCGCACGGCAGGGCATTGGCTTAGCCTCGCCCAATCCGCATGTCGGAGCGGTCATCGTCGATGCACGCGGAAACATCGCAGGCGAAGGTACTTACACTTACGCAGGCGTGAAGCACGCTGAGGTACTTGCCCTTGAGCGGGCGGGCGATAAGGCTCAAGGAGGGACACTCTATATCAATCTCGAACCGCACTCGTACCAGGGACGAACGCCTCCGTGCACCGACGCTCTGATTGCAGCCGGAATTCATCGCGTGGTTGCATCGATGTCCGATCCTAATCCGAAAGTCAGCGGGCAGGGTTTTGAGAAGCTGCGTGCCGCGGGGATTCACGTGGAAGTTGGAAGTCTCGAAGCGGAGGCCCGGGGGCTGAATGAGGCATTTGCCCGCTACGTACGCCACGGCGTTCCCCTGGTCACTCTGAAGGCGGCGATGACGCTCGATGGCAAGATCGCTCCACCCGAGGGAGCAGCATCGAAGGGTGAGGCGGGAGTTCCTGCGGGCGGTTGGATTACCGGCGAGAGTGCGCGCGCCCATGTGCATGAACAGCGGCATCAGAGCGACGCTATTTTAGTCGGGATCGGGACAATACTCGCTGACGATCCGATGCTTACGGACCGCAGTGGACATCCACGGCGGCGGCCGCTTCTGCGCGTGATTCTGGATTCGCACTTGCGGCTGCCGATCGAGTCAAGGTTAGTGCGGAGCGTCAAGGAAGGCGGCGTATGCAAGAACGATGTGCTGGTCTTCTGCTGTAATGGCGCGGAAAAGAAAAAGAAGGAACTCGAATCGCGTGGAGTTCGGGTGGAACAACTGCCGCACTCAGCCGCCGATCCCGGTCTAGAACTTCACGCTGTATTACGCCGCCTGGGAGAACTGGAAATCACGAGTGTGATGATCGAAGGCGGCGCGACGGTGAATGGGGCGGCGCTTTATTGCGGCGTGGTGGACAAAGTTTTTCTATATTACGCGCCGAAGATTATGGGGCTCAGGGGATCCATCCCATTCGCTTCGGGCGCGGCCTTCCACAACATAAATAGTCCCCTGCAGGTAAAGCATTCGCGCATGCACCGCTTCGGAGAAGACTTCGCGGTGGAGGGTTATTTGCGCGATCCTTACGCAGACTGAGTGTTCGCCGGAAATGCGGACTGGAGCGAAGCGTTGTGTCCTAAGTCACCACGAGGGGCAAGGCTCACGAAGAAAGCCTGCGGGCGGGTTTATGATATTTAGTTACTGATCGAGGGCCTCATGTTCACAGGTATCGTTGAAGAAGTTGGACGGGTAACCCGCATCGCGCAACGTGGCGAGAATCGCCGCATCACCATCACGGCTGCGAATACTCCGAAAGAACTGAAACCCGGCGATAGCGTCGCGGTCAGCGGCGTTTGCCTCACGGCGATGGATATCAAACCGGAATCTTTCTGCGCCGATCTAGCTCCGGAGACGTGGCAGCTAACCTCGTTTTCGCGCATGCGTGAAGGGGCGCTGGTCAACCTGGAACTGCCGATGAAGGCGGATGGACGGTTCGGGGGCCACATCATGCAGGGCCACGTGGATGGGGTGGGCAAGCTCATTGGATTGGAACGCATTGCCGACTCGGAGAATTGGTGGCTGCACATTGAAATGCCGCGGGAGATTGAAAAATATACGGTGTACAAGGGGTCGATTTCGATTGAAGGCATCAGCCTTACGGTGGCGAAACTCGAAGGCAGGAAGTGCACCATAGCGATCATCCCGCACACCGTGGAGATGACCAACCTAGGTTCGCTTCAGCCCGGCGATCCCATCAATCTGGAAGCCGATTTGATTGCAAAGTATGTGGAAAAGATGATGAGCAACGAACCGGCGGAGAGTTCACTCACCATGGAAGAATTGGTAAGGCAGGGATTTTGAGGGAGCAGGCGCGGGATTCGTCGGCGAGGCCGGGGCTGTGTACAGACTGTCAGCACGCCCGAATCATCGAATCTGACCGCGGCTCCCGGTTTGTGCAATGCCAGCTTTCTTTCGGCGATCCGCGGTTTGCAAAATATCCCCGGCTGCCGGTGCTCACGTGTGCGGGGTACGCGAAAGAGAAGTCATCATAAGGGCCGCGGGCTGACGTAGTAAGCGCGGCGCTACGAAAACGGCGGGGAACAGTTCACGCTTCAATCTTGAGTTCGTCCAGTTCGAGGAATTCTTCGACAATCGGCTCGGTTGATTTTTCCATCTCCGCGTAGGTTCCGAAGAAAATCGCTCTGCCCTCGTGCAGAAAAACCAGGCGGTCGGCGAGTTTCTGAGCCAGGCGCATGTCGTGGGTGACGACGATGCTGGTGAGGTTCAATTGTAGTTTGAGCCGCTTGATGAGATCGCCCAGCAGTTGCGCCATCAGCGGATCAACCATGGTAGTCGGCTCGTCGTAAAGCACGCATTCCGGCCGCGCAGCCAGCGCGCGGGCGATGGCCACCGAACGCTTCATCCCGGTCGAGAGGTCGGAGGGCAGAAGGTCTCGCATTTCTTTTACGCCTACCATCTGCAACAGCCCGTCGACGATCTGGTAAATCTGTTCTTCCAAGAGCTCGCGGCTTTCGCGCAGAGGAAAGGCCACATTCTCGCCGACGGTGAGCGAATCGAAGAGCGCTCCGTTTTGAAAAACCATGGTGACTTTCTTCCGAATGGCTTCCAATTGCACTTCCAAAAAATCGGTGATGTCTTCCCCGGCGGCGATCACCGTGCCGGAATCAGCTTTGAGAAAGCCCATGAGAATCTGCAACGAAACCGATTTGCCAACGCCGCTGCGCCCCAGGATGCAAACGGTTTCGCCGGGCCGAACGTCGAAGGTGACGCGATCAAGAACGGGCTTGTCGCCGAAGGCTTTGGAAACTTCCCGAAATTCTATGTAGGGATGGCTTGCGGTTTCTGGCATTGGGATTGACTCTCAGGCGTTGAGCAGGCGTGGATCTCAAGCTCTTCGCTGCTGCTCCTCCAGCTCTTCACGAGTATTCAGGTTGCCAAAGATCGCGTTGGAAAATCCGGCGCGCCGCAGTTCTTCTTCATCGATCGCACGCGTTTCAGTGGCACGGAAAAGCAAGTCGATCTTGTTGTCGCCTGCCAGCAAAGCTTTCTCGGCGGCGGCGGCGAATCTCCGCCGATAGACTGCACACAGCGGTTGCCAGTGGCCGTTCGGGCGCGGAACGATCACGGACGCGGCGTTCTCAGTGTGCGCTACGCCGATCACATACTGCAAGAATGCCGACGAAACAAACGGCATGTCCACGGCCAGCATGAAATTCAGTTCTGTTTCCGAAGTCCGCAGCGCAGCGTGGATTCCGCCCAACGGCCCCCGTTCGCGGAATATATCTTCTACCACGGGAGCGAAGCGGGCGAACTTTTCCCGCGCGCCGACGATGCGCACGTCGGCTGTAACCGAACGGGCTAGATCGAGCGCCCGCGCCAGCAGAGTGCGACCTTCGAAGTCGACAAAGGCCTTGTCCGTGCCCATCCGCATGCTCTTTCCCCCCGCCAGGACGAACACGGTGACGTCGCGGGAGCCGTCCATGAAGGGATGATACACGCTGCCGGGGTCTACGTTGCCAGGGCGTCGTTTGAGAATCAAGTCGGGCTCCGATCCCGTGCCTCCGCCTCGGCTAGCCAGCCACGGCGCAACTCTTCCGACGGAATGCTGGACAGGTTCGGTTTGGTAAATATATACTTGACACACGCGAAGAAAAGTAGTACAGTTTTTACATGAAGCCGCCACGCACCCTGCAAGAAGCCATCGTCTACTTTGCCGATCCTGACCGCGCCTTTGACTATGCCGTTAAACTCCGCTGGCCGGATGGCAAGATCATTTGTCCGCGATGTAGTTCCGAGTCCAACTACCACATTCGGCGCAAGACCAAGAAGGGAACGGCGCGGCTGTGGCTCTGCCGTGGATGCAATCGCCAGTTCACGCTGAAAGTGAATACGATCTTTGAGGATTCGGCTATAACGCTGGACAAGTGGATGACCGGATTTTGGATCCTGGTCAACTGCAAGAACGGTGTTAGCAGTATGGAGATTCACCGCACGCTGGGGATTACGCAAAAGTCGGCATGGTTCATGCTTCAACGTCTCCGCACGGCGCTTCACAATCGAACGTTTGGCTCTACCACTAAACTTGGTGGACCTGATAGCGAAGTGGAAGCGGACGAAACGTTCGTCGGCGGACTCACGAAGAACATGCACCAAGGCCGCCGTGCCAAAATCGAAGGCTCTGGCCCCTTCCAGAACAAGACCATCGTGCAAGGCATTCTTGACCGGAACCTTCGGCAAGTCCGCGCTACCGTAGTGCCGAACGTCACGCGGGAAACTTTGCAGAGCGTCATCCTCAAGAACGTTCGCTACGGTTCCAAGGTCTACACGGATGGTGCTGTGACCTACTCCGCTGGAATGGATTGGCGCTTCGTGCATGACGTTATCAATCACTCTGAGACTTACGTCCGTGGCCGAGTTCACACCAATGGCCTTGAGAACTTTTGGTCGCTTCTTAAGCGCGGTCTCAAGGGAACCTACGTTGCTGTAGAACCGTTTCATTTGTTCCGTTATGTAGACGAACAAGTTTTCCGTTACAACAACCGTAAAGACGGCGAAAACAAAGTCTCTGACTCTACTCGTTTCGCACGCGCTATGAGCCAAGTTGCTGGACGCCGCTTGACCTATGCCGAACTGACTGGCAAAGACCAATCGCCGCGCCACGAAGCGACAGGGGCGGGGAAAACGCCGAAGTACGTCCCCTTCTAGCCCCTGTCGGAAGATTTCGATTTCCTCTGGGAAGCAGTAGGTTTATCCTTCTGCTTCTTGTTTTTTGAGGGAAATTTTGGAACCTGAAAAAGACTCCGCATCCCCTCCTCAAACCTCTTGGTGGCCTCTGGCCCTTCTCGGTACTGCGGTTGCTTTATTGTCATTACGAAAACCACTTACCCAATCTGGTAAGAATGCAGCCGAGCCCGTACATCCACAGGAGACACCCGCTAATCCAGGTAAACAAGTGAATTCGGCGGTCCTCCCGAATGGCCACCAGCCCCAATACAATGCAATTATCCCAGTGGGGGCAAGGATGATACCCCAGGATGGAAAAAACGAGTCGAAATCACTGTCGGCATAAGTACCGCTGGATTGCTCTTGATAAACATTTTCCTTTTGCTCTTCACTAAATCTGGGAATGAACGCGCCGAGAATGCGCTGACAATAAGCGAACGCGCGTATGTGACCATAGGTCGGCCAGATGGTACTGTGGCCGATATTGTCTGGCCCGAAAACGGAACTAGTGACGCTGCGGTCATCGTTTATTTTCAAAATAACGGGCGCGTCCCTGCCAAATTCAACTGGGGCGCGGATTCCACCCTTATTGATTCTGTTCCGACCGATCTTAAGGCAACCGGACAAGCTCAGTGGAATCCGCCGTTTACTGAACTCCCTACAAATCATTTGTTCCAGCCCATGTATAGAGCCAAGAACCGAAAAGGCCCAGACATCCAATCGCTCGGCACTATTGATATAGCCGGAGGCTCTTCTTATCAGGGTTTGCTTTGGGAGGTTCCTGCGGAGAGACTGCATCAACTCATCAATTTGGACAGAATGTTCTTGCCTTCTGGGAAATTTGAATACTGCGATGGGTTTGGTAAGCGAGTCTGCAAAAGGTTCCATCTCCAATATTTTAGAGGACCGTTGAATCGGTTCCTCTTGCTGGAGGAGAGCGAATGTCAAGCCTACGAAATGCAAAGCGCCAACACTATTCCGAACTACGAGTATCTGTCTCCGTGCGAAATCGACCGGAAAGAACTGAAAGTTACGATCCCCGGCCTTCCAAAACCATAGCCCTGTCACGGCAATTGCAAGTATGCAGCACCTTGCAATGTGCGTGAAGTATATATTAGCCTTCGGTTTGATATCGAGAATCGGGGTGCCGTCCAGCATATCGACCCCGCGAACGTGGAGCTCAACACCTTCGCGGCGAAGCAGTTCGACGACGGTCAGTCCGATCGGATTCGGGCGCCGGGGAGAGCGGGTGGCAAACACACCGTGAGGCCGACTATCCGAGGGGTTTACCGAGCAATTCGAACCCTTGCGAGCGATCGAACTCCCACAGGACGATGAGATGGGAAAAGCCCTCGATGTCGGTAAGCCCCGGCCCAAACTCGGGCATGATCCTGAGCACACCCTCCGCATCGTGTTTCGCGCCCAGCCCCTTCGGAATGTGGCATGTATCCTTGTACGGGCTACTGACAAACCCAATCGGCTTTGAGGTAAACATCAGGAAATACCTCCAGCTCCTGATAATAGTCGCCCGAGCTGCGAAAAAAATCTATGTGCGATATTGCCAAAGGGCTGGTGCGGCGTGCAAGGTGATATCCATGCCTGAACTGCCAGATATCGCCGCCTATATCAGCGCACTCGAACCACGAATCGTTGGTCAGGCACTGGAGCGGGTGCGGTTGAATAGCGCGTTTTTGCTGCGAACTGCGCAACCGCCATTGGCGAGCGCGGAGGGCCACACGGTCCGGGAACTGCGGCGAATCGGGAAGCGCATTGCCTTTGGAATGGACAACGATGTTTGGCTGGCGCTTCACTTGATGATTGCTGGACGCCTGCACTGGAAAGATCGCGGAGCCAAACTGGGCGGCCGTAATAATCTGGCCGCCTTCGATTTTCCCAACGGATCTTTGGTTCTTACCGAAGCCGGCTCAAAACGCCGCGCATCGCTGCACGTTCTCGACGGAGAAAAGAGTTTGCGTTCCATCGACCCGGGAGGTATTGACGTTTTCTCGAGCGATCTCGATTTCTTTCGCGCAACGCTGGCGGCGCAGAATCACACGCTCAAAAGGGCGCTGACCGATCCGCGACTGTTAAGCGGCATCGGGAACGCGTATTCGGATGAGATTCTGCACGCGGCGCAACTCTCTCCCATTACTTTGACGCAGAAACTGAAACCGGAGGAGTGGGAAAGATTGTTTGCTGCGACACAGCACACGCTACAAATGTGGATCGAGCGCCTGCTCGCCGAAGCGAAGATTGCTTTCCCTGAAAAGGTAACGGCATTTCGCAAAGACATGGCAGTCCACGGGCGCTATGGCGAGCCTTGCCCGCGATGTGGCGACAAGGTACTGCGGATTCGCTATGCCGACAAAGAAACCAACTATTGCGCACGCTGCCAGACCGGAGGCAAGGTTCTTGCGGATCGCAGTTTATCGCGTTTGTTGGGGTCGGACTGGCCGCGTACGCTGGAAGAGTTGGAAGCGCTAAAGCGCCGCTGAACTGGGAGGGCTTTTACTTCGGTTGCCTTGGCATCGAGATGTTATTTCAGCTCACAACGGGTTCGTTTGTCCGCTATGATTTCTGGTCGTCATTTTTGATTCGTGTCGAATGCAGGCAGCAACCCACAAAGGAGAACGATGAACGCAAAAGGAAGATATGCGGCGGTCGTGGTGATCACACTTCTTGTACTCATGACGCAGGGGGCCGCGCAACAGGCTGCCCAACGCCTGGTGATCCGCGCTGGCCACGTGCTGGACGTCAACTCGGGCAAGATGCTTAGCGATCAGGCGATTGTGATCGACGGAGACAAAATTGTCAGCGTCGGTCCGGCATCCACCGTGCCTGCGGCGGCCGACGACACCACCATTAATCTTCCCAACGCCACCGTTCTGCCGGGATTGATCGATGCCCACACTCATCTCACTTTCAATCCAAGTTTTGGATATGAGACGCTGGCGATCTCCGTTCCGCGCGAAGCGTTGATCGGTGCGCGCAATGCCAAAGTCACGCTGGAAGCTGGGTTCACCACGGTACGAAACGTCGGAGCGAACGGCTACAGCGACGTGGCTCTGCGCGATGCTATCAACGCGGGAGATGTGCCCGGACCGCGTATGCTGGTCAGCGGCCCGGCGCTCAGCATTACCGGCGGACACTGCGACAATGACCTGCTGCCCTACGAATATCACGCCAGCAGCGATGGAGCTGCGGATGGTATTGAGGGGGTTCAGCACAAGACCCGAGAGGCGATTAAATATGGCGCCGACCTTATAAAAGTCTGCGCTACTGGAGGCGTGCTCTCCAAGGGCGACGATCCCAATGCCTCGCAATATACGCTGGAAGAGATGAAGGCCATAGTCGCCGATGCTCACCGCCTCGGCAGAAGAGTGGCTGCACACGCGCATGGAGCGCAGGGTGTGATCTGGGCGTCGGAGGCAGGCGTGGATTCAGTCGAGCACGGTCATTTGATGAACGATGCTGCCATCGCCACGCTCAAGAAGAACGGCACTTATCTGGTCCCTACGCTTTACCTGATCGACTGGCAACGGGAGAATGCCGCCAAGGCTAATCTACCGGATTTTACCCGGCTCAAAATGCAGATGGTCTCAGCAGCGGGAAAGGCAAATATAAAGAAAGCGATCGACGCTGGGGTCAAGATCGGCATGGGCACGGACGCCGCAGTGTATCCGCACGGCTTGAACGCGCATGAACTGGCCGTGTACGTAAGTCTGGGGATGACTCCGCTGCAAGCTATTCGGACAGCGACGATCAACGATGCTGACCTGCTGGGGTGGTCGGACAAGGTCGGGACGCTTGAGGCTGGCAAGTGGGCCGACATTATTGCCGTGGATGGCGATCCTCTCCAGGATGTGAGCACGCTCCAGCATGTGAAATTTGTGATGAAGGGTGGCGTAATAGTGAAGAATGAATACACGAAATAAGCTGGGTCCTGGATTCCGCAATTCCGAAGATTTGCAAAAGGAGGGGACCACAAGCGCGCATTGGATGCATGAATCGACGAGATAAATGGCGGCGCGACGCATCACGAAAGTAACCTATCCAAGAACGCGGGTTCAAGCGATGATGAGACTGCTTTAGACGCCTCCGAAGGTCGGTCCGGAAGTAACCATCATGCCGCAGAAAATCATGGATGTTCTTATGCTCGGGCGTTGCTCCCACGAGTTCTCCTGGCCAAGACGCGGTGCTGACGGGGACTATTATCAGGTTTGCCTGTTGTGCGCAGCTGAGTACAAATACGACTGGACCACCATGCGCCGGACTCAGCGCGTGGAACATGTCAGACCTGACAATACGGTGCGGCGCAGCCACACGCGGGAGAAGCGGCCATCCTGGACGCCGCGCGCCCGCCGTTTGAAGCTGGACACGGCGCTCCGCTACCGGGTAAATAGCACCAGCACGTGGTATGAAGGCATGATCGAGAACTTAAGCCAGACCGGGCTCTTGTTTAGCGGGCCGCAACCCCTGCCGGTGAATGCTTTGATCGAGATGGTGTTTGAAATGCCGGAAGAAATCTCCGGCCAGAAGAACCGCAACGTAGTCTGCCAGGGCCGAGTGATTCGCTGCCGCGACAAGCAGGCGAAAGAAAAAGCTAAAGAAGATCAGACTGAGGACAGTGCGGGTTTCCTAGCCGCTTCCATCGTGGACTACAAGTTCATCCATTAGAAACGGCTTCGAGCACCAGCCGGGCTAGTCCATGAATCGGCCCGCGCGTTCACTAAATTTCTGCGCGATTTGTTCCCAGAAGATACACTGTAGGCGAGCGCTTTCGCTCATTCCCAGGGTAAATCTCAGGAGCTCGCTTATGCTTAGAGGCAAGCAAACTGTTTCGTTTGCTCTCGCGGCAGTCCTTATTTCGGCGCTTCTGGCGTCCAGCACCAGTTGCGCCAGGAAGCCGGATGACGCAAGAATTTCCAGCGACATTCAAAGCAAGTACGCACAAGACTCCGGCCTCTCAGCCAAGCAACTCTCGGTGCAGGCCAGCAATGGAGTCGTGACGCTCGGCGGCTTCGTGGACAACGACGCGCAACGGCTGGCCGCAGCCCGGCAGGCAGCATCGGTGCAGGGCGTAAAGGAAGTCGTCAACAACCTACAGGCAGGAGTGGCGTCGAATAATCCAGCGAAGGCAGCGAAGGCTCCGCCGACGAAAACCGCGGATTCAATTCCGCCCAACAATCTTCCTACCGTCCGCAGGGTAAGTCGTTCTCGCGGCCCCGACGATGCGGCCTTGGATAGTGACTCCCGCCATGCGGGCGCCAGCACAACGGCTGAGAATTCTCCGCCGGCTGGGCAAGACCCGCCGCCGGCCGAGGTGGCTCCAGCGGTGGCATCTTCCGCGCCTGCAGCACCAGCACCGCCCGCACTGCAGCCGCTAAAGGTAACGATCGAGCAGGGCACGTCGTTATCGGTGCGGCTGATCGATAGCATCGACACCGGAAAGAACCAGCCCGGAGATACGTTTCACGCTACGCTGAGTCTGCCTCTTTCCGCCGAAGGATCGGAGGCGATTCCCGCGGGCACCGACATTACGGGACATATTGTCGATATCCAGAATGCCAGCAAGTTCGCGGGGCAATCGCTGATAGTCTTGCAACTGGATAGCGTTTTGTCGAACGGAAAGACATACAGCCTGCAGACTGACCAGTATCGGAAAGAAGGCAGTTCGCGGGGCAAGAGCACGGCGGAAAAAGTCGGCGGCGGTGCGATTCTGGGCGGCATTATCGGCGCTATCGCGGGCGGCGGCAAGGGTGCGGCGGTGGGCACGGCGGCGGGCGCCGGAGTCGGCGCGGGCGCACAGGCTGGCGGCAAGAGTCAGCAGATCAAGCTGCCTTCAGAGACGGTGCTGAACTTCACCCTGCAAGCTCCCGTGACCGTGGTGAGGGCACCGGATCCGAATGCGGAACGTCCCAAGCTGGATGATTCGCACTAAATCTCCACGTTGCCTCATGGGTTGTACCGCAGAAGTTGGAACGTCTTTCGGTTCCAGGTCCCTCCGAGTTCCGGTATTCCGAACACCGCGAAGCTTTTTTGCCTCTCTGATGGTTGCGAAGTTCGCAGATGCAACCGTATCCCATCCATAAGAAAATTATAATGATCCCGATCTTTTCCGAATTCAGTTTGTTCCGATTTCGTAACAGCCAGCATCTTGTTGTTGCGCGCGAGCCATTTTGAGCTACAAAGCGCAACACTGATTCCGGACACCCCTGACCTTTCGCCTGTCTGGATTCATTTGTGCATTCCCAATATCTCAGTTGATGGGCTGCGTTGCCCAGTCCGAAAGGAGGAGCAATTCTCCAGTCGACGAATTCCGCCACTTTGCCAGGGGATGGCAAGACGCTCGCTCCGTGATGCCCCGGGATTTCGGTCCCCGGACGTTTTCGACCTGGATCTCAAAGAGATTCAGGCTAGCCAGTTAGCAGACACCTTACTTAAGGAGGTAGTCGTGATCAAGACAGCTAGACTCACGTCCAGTTTTGCTTTGGCGGCGCTGCTCCTCGCGGGAGTGGCATTAGCTCAGACCGACCCCGGAGTGCAGAGTGCAAGCCGCGGCACCGGCGCGGCGCTTTCTTCCGTATTATCGAACAGTCCGAGCGGAATCTTGGCCTTTTTCACAGACGGTCAGACTCGCTTCCAAGAAGTGGAGACAGTCTCCGGCGGAGCTAACGTCGGCCTGGGACCGCGCTTTAACGCAAATCAGTGCAGCATATGCCACGCGCAACCTGCGATCGGCGGGACCGGTTCTGCCACCAACCCTCAATTCCTGTTCACCAGCAACGGGGTCGCACCTGGCAACACAATGCCCTCTTTCATTACGGCCACTGGGCCAACCCGCGAAGCCCGCTTCCCGTTCTTCTTTAACAGCAACGGCTCGGTCAACACCAACTCTCCCAATGGGGGTGTGGAAGATCTTTTCACCGTCACTGGCCGCTCCGATGCCGGCACCTGCAACAGCGCCACCGCGCTGCCCCAGCCCAGCTTCGCCACTGCCGTGTCGGAGAATGATGTTATCTTCCGGATTCCCACTCCGGTCTTTGGCGCAGGCCTGATCGAGAACCTGGACGACTCAACCCTGTTGAAGAACCAGGTGGTCAATCTCAACAACGACTTTGGCATTTCCGGCACTTTCAATCACAACGGCAACGATGGCACCATCAGCCGCTTTGGTTGGAAGGCACAGAACAAGTCGCTCCACATTTTTGCCGGTGAGGCTTACAACGTGGAGATGGGCATCAGCAACTTGCTGTTTCCCCAAGATCGTCCGCTGCCTGGGGAAGACGGCGCTGGCGGAACCGGCGATACGGGGCTGGTTTCGACCTGCCTGAACCTGGGCGGGGCCGGTTATCCGGAAGATACATCGAACCCAGGCTCGACGGGCACCGCGATTCTCGACGATGTCTCGGCGTTTGCCAACTTCATGCGTTTCCTGGCTCCGCCGCCAACCGGTGGGGTCATACTCAACGGATCGAGTGTTAGCGCATCGACGATTTCCACCGGCAGCTCCTTGTTCGTCTCTACCGGCTGCGCGACCTGCCACAATCCGACACCGGGCACGACGCAACCGTCGGGTTTCACCTCATCGTTGAGCAAAGTTCCCGTGAATGCGTTCTCCGATATTGAGATTCATGACATGGGCACTGGCTTGGCGGACAACGTCTCCCAAGGCGGCGCAGGCGGCAACCAGTTCCGCACCGCTCCCTTGTGGGGCCTGGGACAGCGGATATTCCTGCTGCACGATGGCCGCACTACGAACCTGATCACCGCGATCGAAGACCACGCGAGCAGTGGCAGCGAAGCCACCGATGTGGAGGAACAGTTCTTCGACCTCTCAACCACTCAACAGCAGGACATATTAGATTTCCTGCGGTCTCTGTAATCGCTATGCGCTACAGGCGAGACCCCCGGGGGTCTCGCCTGTTCCTTCCAAGTTAGAAAATGATCCGTGGCAGATTCGCGGGACCACGGGGCGAAGATTTGCTTCAATTCGAAGGTCAAATATGCACCCACGATTGTTATGTTTCCTGATCTTCCTCGCTTTGTCCGCATCGCTGGCTTCGGGCCAAGCCACCAAGCCGCAAAACGCCCCCAGGAACGGCGGCGATTTTTCCGACAATGTTCAACCCGGGGGGAAGGTGCCGACGGGAGTCATCCTCGTCAAAGGCGCATGGTCGAGCGCGAGTGATTCGGTCACGCCCGTGCCCGAAAGCGGGAGCGTCACCAATAACATCTTCAGCAACCAGTATTTTGGAATGAGCTATGCGGTGCCTCCGGAATGGGAAGAGAAATATAAAGGGCCGCCACCCTCGGACAGCGGCCGCTACGTGCTGGTGCAACTCAGGCCCGTAGATACGTTCAAAGGACCGGCACGGGGGACTATTTTGGTTACCGCGCAGGATATGTTCTTCACCCCGTTCCCCGCATCGAATGCCTTGGAGTTGGTGAATTACTCGAAGAATCATTTGCAGGCGGATTACAAAGTTGAACTGCCTCCGACCAAAACCACGGTGGCCGGCCATCCCTTTACGTTCTATGCGTATTGGTCGCCGATTGCGGAGCTGCATTGGTACGTTCTGGCGACCCAGATCAGGTGCCATGCGGTGCAATTCGTACTGACGAGCCGCGACACCAAGATGCTGGAAAGCCTGGTCGCGGATATGAACAGGATAAAGTTGCCCCAGGAGGCCGATTCCGCAGCCGGGACGGGCGGAGGCGATTCTCCGGTGTGTATCAAAGATTATGCCAACGAGCAAAACCTGATTTCGCGGATCGATCCTGTCTTGAGTGAGCATCGATTCAACCCGGTTCCGGTGCGAATCATCATCGACAAGGAAGGAAACGTAAAACACATTCACTTTCTCAGAGCATTTCCCGATCAGTCGACAGCGATCACCGACGCGTTGAAGCAGTGGAAGTTCAAAAAGTACATGCGCGGAGGGAAGGCGGTGGAGGTAGAAACTGGAATCATGTTTGGGCGTGCGTCTTATCCTCTGGCACGGCGATCGAGTGACGCGGCAACCGAATGATGTGGTCCAAACTAGCCGCGTAAATCAGTTCGGCAGTGGGTTGGGATTGCTTTTCGGCGGAACAGCTTTGGGCTCGTTGCGCTTCTCCTGGGAATCGACGGCAAACAGCATATAGTGATCGAAGCTGTGGCGGCGGTAATAGCGGTGGCGGCGGAAATCAAAATAGATTTCGGCGGTCTTCGGCAGCCATAGCTCGAGGTTTTTCTTCTGGAACGGAACGGGGCCGTACTCTACAATCTGGTGCTCGCTGAGCAGCTGAATTGGCTTCATCGGATTCACCAGTTCCGATTCAATGCGCACGATCTGAAACTTGTCGGTCGTAATCCAGGCGCGGCCTTTAAGCTTTACCGCGTAGGTTTCCGCACCCACTTTGTAGTCGTGAATGCGGGCGGGGCGATCATCGCGCTGCCGGAAGTGAACCAGCCAAACCGATTGCCCATGCCAGTCGCTAAGACCCTCGCACTTCATCTCGAAGTTATCCCGCATGTCAGGATGAAATACGAGCGCCAGAGCTGCAAAACCACTACTTGAAATCTGATCGGGAAAATCGCTGAGTCCTAGATGCGCTGCGCGATATTCGTCCACCGCGAGAAAACCCGGCTTGTCTTCCGTGATGCTCGCGACATAATTGTAGTTCCGATTTTCCTTGGTGATGGGATTGCCAATCTCATCGACTTGTTCATGTAGAAGGCGTTCTATCGCCGAAATGCGCGAGACGTCGGTCACCAGCTCTTGCACGCGATTACCCGACATCTCAATCACGTTATCGAGCGGACAGCTGACGTCCGCAGCTACGGATAATTTGCTCTCGTCAATCCCGGGCGGCTGCCAGGGCTTCATCGTGAATGACATCTCGGGAGACGCGAAAAGAGGATCCACGCCCGCCAGCGGAACCGAGGCCATGGAACTGCTCGAAGCAGGACCGCCCAGCGCTTCCGGACGTTCCAGTTCTGCAATTAAATTTGTGACTTGCGGTGCAGTAGGGCTCTTTGGTGATTCTTTCAAGTAAGTCTTCAGAGCATCGATTCCTTCTTGTTTGCGCCCCAAATCCACAAGTGCTTGCCCCAGCACCAGCCGGGCCGAACTTGTTCCACCCTTGCTTTTTTCAATGGCCAACTGAGCCTGCTGGCGCGCTTCCTCATATTTTTTCTGTTTCAGATAAGCGCCTGCCAGTAAATCATGCGCCATCCAATACTCCGAATCGGCAGCGACTGCTTTCTCCAAAGTCGAACTGGCAGTTACATAATCATCTCTTTGCAGACCCAAGCGTCCCAGCAGAGTAAGCGATTGCACGTCGCGCGGATTCAGATTGGCCGCCGTGCCCAAGTAGCTCTGGGCGTGGTCGAAGTCTTTTTGCTGGTAGCTCAGGTATCCCTTGAGAAAGTTTAAATCGGCATTGGCAGGCGCCAACTGGTAGGCAGCGTCGAGCCATTTCTGAGCTTGTTTGAGATTCCCGGATTTCAGCGCAGAAACGGCATGCTTGGTATCCTTGCGTGCTTTGGTCGGCATCGCTTCGTCGACATCCAGCTTAAGAGCCATGGGATCCGGCTGCAACACAATCTCCGAATTGACCGTGTTCAGGGCGCTGATGACCTGCATTTCCTTGTGCCCAGTGATGTACCCGACGGCGCTCACTTCAATGTCGTAGCGGCCAAACGGCATATCGCCAAAGGCCGCCTCGGACTGATCGTTCGTCGTCTGCCAGCTAACGGTTTGTGTCGTCTGGTTGGTCAGCTTGACCACCGACTGCCGGTCAAGGCGTGTCCTGTTGTTTCCGGCATAAACCTTGAGCAGGAGAACAGTGCCACCCCCCCGGCTATCGTAGGTGGGAGTCAGATTTGTCGACGACCCCATGGCATTGAATGGATCCCCAGCACCCTGCGCAGACACCTGCGCCGCAAGGAACAAACTCATGGCAAGAACCGCAACGGTAGGCCAGACTCGAGGCATTGACACAGTACTTCTCCCGCAAAAAGTGGCGCGAGAAGTTTCTCATAGCCACCGCTGCCGGTCAATGAGGTATTTCTCCTTGGAGCCAGTCTCCCCTCATCGACTTCGTCGTACACTCTGAGAGGCTTGTCGACTCCACCATGCCTCCCTTCACCGCATTGCTTCATACGGCAAACGCCGCCCTAACATTGGGTCGGGCGCTTGAAACACTTCTTCCCTGCTCCGAAATTCTAATCTTAGATCATCGATCGACCGATGCAACCGTACGAATCGCCCGTCAATACGGTGCCCGGGTCGTGGCTGTTGATAATCGTGTCGAGGCAAGGGTCTACCTTGAGGAAGCCCGCCACAATTGGATTTTTTGCCTTGACCCGTCGGAATCCATCTCCGAAGGGCTGCAGGCTAGTTTGTTCGAGTGGAAGGCCTTGCCTGCCTTCGATGCTGGGGGTATGCGGTCGTTTTCGGTCTCTGTGCGCGAGCAAATCGCTGGAGATTGGCGGATTCAGCCGACCGCAGAGACGCGGTTAATTCCCCGCAACTGGAATCTCTGGAGCGGACTCCTACCCGCGTACGATCCTTTGTCCATCGCTCTAGAGGGCGAATTGATACGGCTGAACCACCCTTGACGGATTGTCCCTTCGGACAGTGACTTCGGTACCTTAGTCCTGCCTGCCATCGCCGCCTTATAATCCACTCAAGATCAAGGCGAATTCGCGTTCTCGGGAGAGACTTGCGCTTAGGAGCAAGAGCCTTCCAAGAATGCGGCAAATTCAATGGACCCGCTGTACGCATCGTCGATTTTTTTCCTCGGGCTAGCCTTTGGCAGCTTTCTGAACGTGTGCATCTACCGGCTACCTTTGGGTTTGTCGGTGGTGTCGCCGCGCTCGGCTTGCCCCGGCTGTAAGCGTCCGATTGCCTTTTACGACAACCTACCGGTTCTTAGCTGGCTGATTCTTCGCGGCCGCTGCCGTCACTGCAAGACGAGAATTTCCGCCCGCTATCTTGTCATCGAAATGCTTACGGGCATCCTGTTTCTTGGCTGTTACGCCTACTCGGGACTTACTCCGGCCACGCTGAAGTACTGCGTTTTCGGATTTCTGCTGCTCGGCCTCATCTTTACCGACGCCGAAACCAAGCTGTTACCCGATAAGCTGACTCTACCCGGGCTGGCGCTGGGCATCGTCTTCAGCTTGACGGTTCCGCTCAATGACGTCGCATCGCAGTTTCTGCCGGGGATGATTAATTTGCCGGTCAGCGCCGATCTGGCTTCGCGCTTGTTTTCCCTGCTTGATTCCCTGCTGGGAGCGGCTCTCGGTGCGTCATTCATTTACGGCGCGGGCGCAGTTTATTTGCGCTGGCGTGGAATGGAAGGCATGGGCTTCGGCGACGTAAAGCTGATGGCCATGGTGGGCGCATTCCTTGGAATGAAGCTCACCATCTTTACCATCTTCACGGCATCGGTGGCGGGATCGCTTTTCGGTCTGGCAACGGTGGGGATGGTTTGGATCAAGCGTACGCACCGCTTCGCGCGGAGATTGGCCAACTTACGGGCGGCGCGGCAAAGAGGATGGCAATCCGCACAAATGGTGTACCGCCATTACCAGATGCCTTTTGGAGTGTTTCTCGGCAGCATGGCGCTGCTCGCGCTCTTCGTGGGTAACCAGTTTCTGCGCTGGTATGGGAGGCTTTGGTGCTAAGGCTGTTCACCAATCCGCTGGTAATGCGCGCCATGCTGATATTAGTTGCGGCCGGATGCGCGTTTGTAGTCGCGATTTGGCTGATGCGCCGAGTGCGCCGCATTATTGCCGCCGAAGCGGATATTGGCTCGGGCTCCGCTCCCGCTCTGGAAGCTTTGCCGGTCCATCTTTATAACACCGTCATCCAGCAATTGAAGCAACAAAAGCACGAACTACAGTTGCAAACGCTCACCGAACAACGCCGCGCGCGCACCACAGAAAATTTCAGTCAGACGGTGCTGTCAAACCTTCCTTGCGGGGTACTGGTGTTCGGACTGAACGGCTTGGTGAAGCAAGCCAATCCTGCGGCCAAGGAGATGCTTGGGTTTGGTTCACTTTCGGGGATGAGTGCCGAGAATGTTTTCCGCGAAGCGGCGGTTTGTTCACCGGACTCCTCCGCTGTTTATGCCGATGGGCTGGCCAACCTCCCGGTTCGTCTGGCTGAGGAGGTTCAGGCCGTTTTGCATGAAGGAAGCAAGCATCGCCAACTCGAGGCCAACTATTCGACTCCTGTAGGAGAAAAACTTCGACTCGCGGTCACCGTTTCCGCCGTTCCCGCCGTCGATGGCAGTCTGCTCGGAGTGGCGTGCCTGATCAGCGACCGAACTGAGTTTGAACAGATTCGCCGCCAACAACAATTGCAGGGTGAAATATCCGCAGAAATGGCCTTAGAGCTGCGCACGTCCTTGACCACGATTGCGGGATACGCCCAACAGTTGGCGCGAAATCGCGCTCCTGATCTAGCGCCGCAATTGGCGGCCGACATAGCCAGCGAGGCGGCTAGTCTGGACCGCCGCATGGGAGAATTTCTGGCGGAAAAGCATACTTCCGCAGAGGCCGGCGTTCGCAGCAGTAAGGCGGCCCGGGCGATTTTGAAGATTTGAAACGATCCAGATCAACCGGCAGACCCGAATAACGGATCGGCCCATGGATGCACGTCAAAGGATGGAAGCTATGAAACGCACACCGCAGATCGCATTTGTATTCGCCATGTTCAGTCTAATGGCTGTTCCCCTAGCCGTGGCGCAGACCACCGCAGCCACGCCGGATCAAACTTCGCTGGGAGATTATGCCCGCAAGGTTCATAAGGACCCAGCCGCCAAGGCTAAACCCAAGGTCTACGACAACGACAATCTTCCAGCGGACGATAAGCTCTCCGTCGTCGGAGCGCCGGCTTCGGCCGCCGGAGACGCCTCTGGCGACGCGGGTAAAACCGCCGACAACAAGGACGCCGCCAAGCCTGATGACGAGCAGACCAAGAAACAAGCCGAATGGAAAGGCTGGCAGGACAAACTGGCGTCGCAGAAAAATTCGATCGACCTGGCCTCGCGCGAACTCGAGGTGCTGCAAAAGGAATATCAGCTTCGCGCCGCCGCCATGTACGCCGACGCCGGTAATCGCATGCGCAACGCCGCCCAGTGGGATAAAGAAGACGCGGACTTCAAACAGAAAATCGCCGACAAACAGAAGTCTGTCGACGATGCCAAGCAGAAACTGGACGAGATGCAGGAAGAGGCCCGCAAAGCCGGTGTACCCGCCGCCATGCGCGAACCGTAAGAACGATACTGGAACAGCGACGGAAAAATGCCGGTCAGTTGGCCGGCGTTTTCAATTACCCCGGCAGCACTTACTGCGGCGCCGCTCGGGCTGAGGTGTTCTGGCGCAGCTTCAAAATCTGCTTGGCATGATGCCGCCCGTGAATCAGATGGAACTTTCTCCATTGCGCCGCCGTCAGCGGTCCCAGAATTGGGTGATCGAGCACTTTTCCACGACCGAATCGAGCTTCGCACTGGGCGAGGATCGCATCCATGGCCGCAATCTTGAGCCCAACTTCACTAAGCACTTTCTCCACCGGTAATCCTCGCGGCACTGTATTATTCGGCGCTTTTCGGCCCTCCGGCAAATGGTTGAAGCCTAGCACCACTACGGTTCGCAAGCGGTGCTTCATCGAGGCTGACGCCACCATCGGTTTGCCCGCTTGGAGAACCCGTTCGAATCCTTTTATCGTCCCGGTATAAGTTAGATACAGATGTTCCAGCACCTCCGCCGCACACCATTTATCGGCGGGATGCCATTTCATCTGCTGGTCCGACATGCCGCCTACCGCGGACTCCAAGGTTTGCTTCAGCGCTTCGAGCAAGGAATCCATGCCGCCATCTCGCGTTTCCTCGCGCTTCAGGTAGAATGTTGCGCGACAATAAAATCATCCCAGTTATAACAGGAAGGCCGCCATGACAACGCCGGACTTTGTCGTGCCCAAGGTTGGAGGCATCAGTCGACGAGTGCAGCTATCGACCGCCGCAGCCAGCAAGATGGCCGTCGCTGTACTGTTGGGATTTCTCACCGTGCTCTCGGCTTGCGACTCCAACGCACCAAAAACACCGGAAGCCAAGCCCGAGGCCAAGGGTCCCGAGTTGCTCACGGCGCGAGCCGCCTTCCAAAAAGTCTTCATTGCCGCGCGCAACTATGCCGCGGATGTAAAGCCATTTCGCATCGAATCTACGCCTACTACAGACGGCAACGGCCAGGATGGAAAGTCGGCGATATGGCGAGCTAGCTTCGCTTCGCCTGTGCAGCGCGGCGTAAAACCATTCATCTGGTCCGGCAGCAACGCGCCGGACGCGCCCTCTCGCGGAGTTTCCCCGGGTAATGAGGACGTTTACAATCCTGGCAACGCTTCTACCCAGATCTTTGATGTGGCCTTCCTCAAAGTGGATTCTGACCAGGCCTTCGCCATGGCGCAAAAACACGGCGGAGACAAGATTCTGGAAAAAGAGCCTGCCACTCCTGTCATCTACGTCTGCGACTGGAACCACAACACTAATGAGTTGGTCTGGCATGTTGTCTACGGAGCGACTCGCGACACCGCAAAACTGACGGTTGCAGTAAACGCCTCGACCGGCGAGTTTATCCGAGTGGAGAAATAGGCTGAAGTGGTTGGGGAGATGGCGGGCGGAACAGAATCAACAACGAGAGCGGCGTTTACTTCTGGCGTTCCGATTCTTTCAATTGGGTCTCGAGGGAGGAAAAAAAGCGGCAGAGCGCGCCCGCCGAGGCAATCGCGCCCATTAGCGCCTGGCGTTCCCCGAAAGAAACAATGTCTTCTACGGAATATTGCAGCCGGAGCCTGTCGGCGGCGCATTGCGCGCTCAACAGTTCAACTTTCGCGGAGCGGAGGTCGGAAGCTAAGCGGGCAATCCCGGCCTGCTTTCTGGAATCATCGTTTAACATCTATACTCCTTAGTTGCAACATTCGGCACAAAAGGTATGTTCCGCGCCGTGCTCCTGAAATCGGCGCATCCTGCCGGGGCCGTTCTGCCTTGGGGGAAGGCTGCAACAGATTGTTCTTGCGGCGCCGGCAGGACGCAGCCTGCGGGATCGAGCACTTGCCAGTGTGGTTGATTGTACATTGTTAGTTGAACATAGTTCAAATTATTAGAAGGAAATGTTTTTGGGCCCTAGCATTCAACCTCGATCTCCGGAGTGGAGCCGTTGCCCAGACAAGCAGACCCTCAACTTGAACAGCGCATCCTGGAAGCCGCCAGCCGGCTGCGCGCCCGGGGCGGTGAAAAAGCGCTCACCATGCGCGCCGTAGCCAAAGCCGCGGGCACCACCACCCCCACCGTGTACGAGCGTTATCGTGACCGCGACGACATACTGCGCGCGCTGCGCATTCAGTGCCGCACGCAGCTTTTCGCCGCACTACGCACCTCGCGCACGCTGGCCCAGGCCTGCGAATCCTATTTGGAATTTGCCCTCGGTAATCGTCACGCCTACGAAGTGCTCTACGACAATTTCGCCGTGCCCCCGTCCTTGCACGAACCGTGGCCGTCTTTCAATTTGCTGCGCGAGCGTTTGACCAAGCGCCTGGGTGGCACGCCTCGCCAGCACACTCGCCTCATGCTTTCGCTGTGGTCCCTGATGCACGGCACCGCCATGCTGCTAATTCGCGGTGGAGCGGTGGGTCCGCTGCGCACGCAAATGTTTCACGCGTGTCTTGACGCGGTCGAGGTGATTGTTGCGGAAGCGGAGCGTCGCAGAGGAAGCAACTGCTCGGGCCCGAAGTGGCCGGCCAATCTAATTCTGGGAGAGGAAACCGAAAGCAAAGTAAGCCACAACGACGAGAACGGGGATAAGAAATCAGCAGCAGCCGCCCACAAGAAGCCGGGACGGCCCCGTGCCGCGAGCGCAGCCGGGCTGGCCAGGCGGCGTACGTCTACTGAGACTTGATGCCCGCCTGCGCCTTGAGGCGGTCGATCGCCTTTTGCGCCTGCTCGGATTCGGGTCCGTGCGGCAGAATCTTCAGATAGCTCTCGTACTCGCTGCGCGCGTCGTCCAGCACACCCAGCTTTTCCAGGCACACCGCCAGGCGGATGGTGGCCACTGCGTCGTTTTCTTTATAGCGGAGCGCTTCCCGGTAACGGTCTTCCGCCGCGCGGTAATTTCCGCGCTTGTAGTAGAAGTTCCCGACTTCGATACTTTTCGCCGCCTTGTGCGGATCCCAGGTATGAAACTCGGTGATTCCACTTTTGCCACCTAACAGTTCGGCTTCGGCCTCCGCCACTGCCGCTGAACTTTGGGGATGTGCCTTGGCGTCATCCTCGGGTGGAGTCAGATCAGTCTGGGTCTCTTTGCTGGAACTTTCGCCAATCTCCGATCCTAAATCATCGGCTCGGACGCGATCGGAGCGTGGCGGAGCCAAGTTCGGCCCGGAAGGGGACGACTCCTGCGAGTTCGGTTGCGCAGCCTTCTGAGCGCTCTTGTCGGGTGAACTGCCTTGCTGCGCCCAACCTGCCACCGCCAACCCTAAAACCGCAAATGCGAACAACCGGGAAGCCATATCGAATATTTTACCCCGTGCATTCCAGAGGCGAAGAAAAAAAAAGGCCGCTCAGGGGGAGTTGAGCGGCCCGGTTGGCAAGTCCTCCGGGGAGGAGGAGAAACTGATTTATGAAGACGCTTTACATGGACGACGGATTATTCTGCCCGGTCGTCGTCGGCGCCGCGGGCTGATTGGTATCGCCCACCGTGTTGGTCATCAGCCGAACATCGACGCGACGATTATCGGCACGCCCTTGTTTCGTCTTGTTGGTCTCGACCGGCTTGTCTTTACCCAGGCCGATCACATAAATTTTGTGGGCCGGCACGTTGTACTTCGACGCCAGATATTGAATTACGGAGTTCGCCCGGCGCTGGCTCAAGTCGTAGTTGTATTCGGCAGATCCCACCGAGTCGGTGCTGCCTTCCAGCGTGATGATGTATCCCTTCGTGCTCGAAATGGTTCCCGCCATCTGGTCGAGGGAATCTTTCGCCTGCTGCGTGAGGTTGTCCCGATTAAAACCAAACTTCACCGAGGTCTCGGCCACGGGACGGTAGTTGTCCAGATTCGCGACAGTGTTGGTGAGTACTCCGACGCGGCCATTGGCTGCATCCGCCATCTGCTGCGCCTGAGACGCGTTCTGCCCCGCGGTCTGCGCTTTCTGTTCGACTTCCATCGTCTTGGCGTTCACCGCCTGGATGCCGGCCTGAGCGCGGGCGTCAACGTCCTTGATGTCTTTGCTATTCTTCGCCGTCATGTCATCCAGTTCGTTGGTCTTGTTGATGAGCGGCGTGGTCTGCTGCTTCACATAATTCTTGCTGGTACAGCCGATGGTCAATGCCATGCTGGCCACCAGTAAAATCGTTAACGAAGTGCGGTTCATATTGGAGGAGCTCCTTGATTTCTCGTCTCGGCGCTGCCGGGTATCCCCGTACAGGTTCTGATGCGAGTCCCGGGAAAGCTGTTGGTCACTAATCCCGGCTGTACTTTTGCACGGGACGTGCCAGTTCCCCTAAACGGCACCCTACATCATAAGTATAAACGTTTTCAATAGCTTGGGAGAGTCTTCCCACCGATTGCCATTAACCGTTATTGGGTCCGGCAACGCAAAGGCCACATGGCGTAGGGAAATTTTATACGGTGAAACGCACAAGCCGCTGGGCTCAGTTAGGCGCGGGTGGGCAGTTCGGAGGAATCGCTTCTCGCAATTCCTTGCCAGTTCATCCAATAGAATAAATCAAAGATTGCCCGATGGATCTTCTCCAGAAAATCCGCACCATCCCCACCGAGCCCGGCGTGTATCTCTACAAGAACGCCGAAGGCGAAGTCATTTATGTGGGCAAGGCGAAAAACCTGCGCAGCCGCGTGGCCAGCTACTTCCATGAAGGACGCTGGGAGGATTCCAAAACCGGCACGCTGGTGCGCGAGGCGGTCGATGTCGATTACATCGTCGTCCGCAACAACAAAGAGGCGTTGGCTCTTGAGAACAATCTCATCAAGCAACGCAAGCCGCGCTTCAACATCCTGCTGCGCGACGATAAGACTTATCCTTATGTGAAGCTCACTCTCGGCGAGCGCTGGCCGCGGGTTTACGTCACGCGCCGTTTGCGCAAGGACGGCAGCTCTTACTACGGCCCGTACTTCCCGGCGAATCTCGCGTATCGCATCGTCGATCTGATTCACCGTAATTTTCTGATTCCGTCATGCAAAGTGGATCTCACGCGCTTTCATCCGCGCCCTTGTCTGCAGTACTACATCAAACGCTGCCTGGGCCCGTGCGTACGGGATTTAACCACGCCGGAGACGTATCAGGAAGCCGTCCGCGACGTGAAGTTGTTCCTGGAAGGCCGTCCCACAGATCTCAGCAAATCGCTGCAACAGCGCATGGAGCAGGCTGCGGCGGCTCAGGAGTACGAGCGTGCCGCCCGCTATCGCGATCTGATTTCGACGGTCGAGCAACTACAGGAGCGGCAACGCATTGCGGCTGCCGAGGGCGATGACGCCGACGTCTTTGGCTATCACTATGAAAACGGCATGCTCGCGGTGAATCTGTTTCACATGCGCGGCGGCCGCGTAGTCGATCGGCGGGAATTCTTCTGGGAAGATCTACCAGAGTTCACAGCGGTCAACGTGGGAACTGAGATGGAACATGTAGGGACAGCCGCCCCACATGATTTTTTCCCTGGAGAGTTCTTCTCCGCTCTGCTCAAGCAGCTTTACATCAGCCAGCCCTACGTTCCGCGCAATCTCTATGTCCCAGTTGATTTCGAGGATCGCGCTACGCTGGAAGACTTGCTCTCGGAGCAGGTAGCGGGTTCGGATCCGCGCGCCGCCAGGGTGCACATCCTGGTCCCGCAGCGCGGCGACAAGCGCGCTCTCATCGACCTTGCCGGCACCAACGCCAAACAATCTTACGATCAGCGATTTCGTGTGCTCAAGCCCAACGCCAAAGCGATTCAGGAGGAGTTACAGGAAGTTCTCAGCCTGCCCGAATTACCCAAGCGCATCGAGTGCTTCGACATTTCCCACATCCAAGGCGCGGAGACAGTTGCGTCCATGGTTGTGTGGGAAGACGGCAAGATGAAAAAATCCGATTACCGCAAGTTCATCATCCGCACCGTCGAGGGCGTCGACGATTTTGCCTCCATGCGGGAAGTGGTCACACGCCGTTATAAGCGCCTTCAGCAGGAAGAGAAATCGATGCCCAGCCTGGTTCTGATCGATGGCGGCCTGGGCCAGTTGCACGCCGCCGCCGAGGCACTGGAAGCGCTGGAGATCATCAACCAGCCACTTGCCTCCATTGCGAAACGCGAGGAGATTCTTTACGTCTATGGGCAGGAAAAAGATCCGGTCGCACTGGATCATCACTCCCCGGTGCTGCATCTGATTCAGCTCATTCGCGACGAAGCCCACCGCTTCGCCGTGACCTTCCATCGCAAACGCCGCCAGATGCGCGACCGTTCGACCGAACTGCTGGAGATTCCCGGCGTCGGCGAGAGCACGACCCGGCGACTTCTCGAACACTTCGGAAGCCTGCAAGCGGTAAAGCAGGCAGACACGGCCGCGCTTTCGGCAGTGGTGACCCGGACGCAGGCGGAGGCCATCAGCGGTCATTTTCGGAAGTAGAGTGCTTCCGGGAAGATCGGTTCGCTACGGAGTCAGAGAGGCATAGGGCGAAGATTCGTGTTTTGAACCACCGCAAGAATCGTCGGGACGCCCCAACCTCCGAAAACCGCGAAGGCGGGCAACCTCCGCTAGAGCTAGTCCACAGGGTCAGACTTATGCGTGTTCCACTGCCCGCCAACCTTCTTAACCCACGCGTCGCCAAGTCCAGCGTTAAACCCCCCGGCAATATAGCCGGCATTGGATAGCATTACATCATTCCATTTGTTAAGACGCCTCACTTGCTTAGCAAGATTCAGGACCGAGTCCTGTTGAGCTTGCGCATCGATTTGAGACTTCGCATCTCCCACGAAGGCATTTATTCGAGAATGAACCTGCGCTACCTGCTCTCGAGCATGTTCGTCGATTATGTCGTTAGCCTGAGCGGCGGCTTTCCCCGCTGCCTCAAAGATGGGTTGAGTGCCCTTTTGTAGCTCGGCTACTTGCGACTGGAGAGGTCCGACATCGTGTTGGACAGAATGCAAAACGTGGCTTCCCCACGCTCCGGCGAGCCCAAAAACCGCGGCGATGGACAGGACGACTGTGCGTATGGTTTCAAGACTTTGGATTCGATCCCTTAGTTTCTCGATTTCCGATTGCCCCTTTTCGCAGGCTGCCCGATAACGATCAACGTCCTTCTCCAATTGAGTTAGCCGAAATGCCATCTCTTGCTCACTCATAGGTCGGTCCTCCAAGGATCAACAAAGATAACACGGGCTATATTCGGCACTCGCCCTGTGACCCTTAATCGGCATCTAATCGCGCATCTCTGATGCGCAAAGCACGCGCAGAGGACGGCACCCGACCAATATCATCACTAGAATTTGCTACCCTAGTTGTCGTGCCCGTCTGCGCCTTTTGTCCCTCTACCGCAAATCTCACCGGCGAGCACATTTGGCCGGCTTGGCTGAGCAAGCTCCTGCCGAAGACCCGCTATAAGAACGAGCGCATTGATGGCGAGGCGAAGACCACCTGGACAACCACCAGGCTCGACCAGACTGCGAATGTCGTTTGTAAAACTTGCAACGAAACATGGATGAGCGACCTTGAACAAAAGGCCAAGAGTCTCCTTACTGATGTCATTGTGAACGGGAAACAGACAACGTTTGGAGTCGAGGGCATGATGTTCTTGGCTGCCTACGCATTCAAAAACGCGGTCATAGCGAATTATCAGACGCTTCGTCTCGTACCTGAACCAATATCCACCCGCGCACAACGGGAGCGATTTAGTGAGTCCCTCACGCTGCCGTCGGATATTCGTATTTGGATTTCGTCATTCCAGGGCACGCGCGATATTCCGGTCGCTCCAATCCGCGCTACGCGAAGTCGACCACCGATCCCGCACCGCTCGATGATATCGACGTATTCACCCATACATACGTCGTCGGCCACCTCGTCTTTCAGGTCCTTGCCTATCGGTTTAACAACATTTTGAATCGCGGACTGCGAATCGAGCTTCCAAAGCAGGCGGAAGTCTGGAACAGCGCAAGCCAGCAAATATGGCCCACCGAAGCAAGCACAATTATTTGGCCTGCGAAGTACCTTGCCCCGAGGACCATAGAGGCGTTCGTTGACCGATGGTTCGGACAAATCCCGATAACCCTAATCAGCGGGCGGGTGGGTCAACCTCCGGAATGAAAGGCGCATATACAGGAGCGTTTCTATGCCCTACGCCCGCGGGAGCTGAGGAATGGCATCAAAATGCACATCGCGGGCACACAGAACGAGCGAATGTTGCAGGACGAGGGCCGCGATCCACATATCGTTGGTCGGGATGGGAGTGCCTTGCTTGCGCAGTTGCCGGTAGACAGCGCCGTAATGGTGCGTGGTTTGTTCATCGGCGTAGAGCACTCCTACGCCGGGCTTCAGCAGAAACCGGCGCAGAACAGCTTCGTTGCGGGTTCCCTGGCTGCCCACCGCGAATCCGGCGCGCAATTCTCCCAGCACGATGAAGGGCAACCAGACTTCATCGGCGAGTTCGAGCGTCTCGACGACGGAAGCGTTGCCGCGGCAAAGGTCGGTATAGCGATTGGTGTCGAGCGCCAGCCTCACCGCCACATCTCTTCGTCGATGGTGTGCTGCGCGGCCAGGGCGCTATCGAATGCGGGATCTTTGCGCCATGTGCCCGCAATGTCGGCGAGATCGCGCTGCCGGTTGCGTTCTTCGGCAACGCCAGCCCCGCGGGCGAGGGCTTCAATCGTTACCTCATTCAGGCTTTTTCCACGTTCACGGGCGGCCCTGCGGAGGGCTTCATCCAGACTGCGAGGCACCTGGCGGATGGTGTATTGCATGCATTAATTGTAGGCGTTGCAGGCAAGCAATGCAAGCACTACTCTCGGCGCGGATAAAACGCGAGTCCATACGAACTGAGGGTTGCATCCCAGCGGCAGACAAACGATTTCTTGCTACATTGTCTTAGGGAGGCCTTCAATTGCGTGACATGCAACTCAGCCACGGCACTCTAATCGTGACTGGCGCCAGCCGGGGAATTGGTGCGGCTGTCGCCGAATTGGCCGGTGACCGAGGATTCTCCGTCGCGGTCAACTTCTCGACCGGGGAGGCCGAGGCTCGCGCCATAGCGGGCCAAATTACTTCTGCGGGAGGTCGCGCCTGTGCGATTCACGCCGACGTTAGCCGTGAGGAAGATATCCTCCGCCTCTTTAAGACCGCTGAACGCGAGTTGGGGCCGATCAGAGCCTTAGTGAATAATGCCGCCATCACCGGGGGATTTTCGCGGGTTGACTCGGTCACCGCGGAAGCTCTCATGCGCGTTATGGCGGTCAACGTAACGGGAGCGTTTTTGTGCGCGCGCGAGGCCGTGCGCCGCATGTCCACGCTGCACGGAGGCACGGGCGGCGCCATCGTGAATATCTCTTCCCGCGCCGCGCGAACCGGCTCCGCTGGCGAGTGGGTACACTACGCGGCGTCCAAGGGTGCGATTGACAGCTTCACGATTGGTCTGGCGCGTGAAGTTGCGACCGAAGGAATCCGCGTGAATGCCGTTGCTCCGGGGCTGATCGAAACCGGACTGCATGCGGCCAACGGAGCTCCCGACCGGCTGCAACGGCTGGCCGGAACAATTCCAATGCAAAGGCCGGGTACGCCGAGTGAAGTAGCCGAAGCCGTGCTTTGGCTTCTCTCGCCGGCAGCGTCCTACACTACGGGGGCGATCCTGGAAGTTGGCGGCGGCCGGTAATTTGCGGCGGCGGGCTAATCTGGCTTACGCGCCATCTGTAATGCTCCGGCTACGGGCTCCACCACGAGAGGGTTCACCGCGACTCGCGGATCAAGGTTGCAGATCGTAGTACGGAAAACTTCGCGTGTGATAGCGGCGTAACGAAACACGCCTCCCACCATGGCCAGCGGTATCACCGCGCTGTCATGGGCGAAAAGCCGCCGCACCGCTGTGGCGGCGAGCTGTGCTAGTTCCCTGCCTGCCTGCTGCAGGGCATGCCGCGCCACTTCATCCCCGGCGCTGGAGGCTGCCAGCACGGCCGGTAGCAGCGCTGCGAAATTGGGCGCAGCGTTCGCGGTGCGAGCTAAGTCCTCGAATGATTCCACCGGCCAGACAGATTGCATCTCGCGGAACAGCGGCGCGGGTTGCCGATTTGCGTCATCTGAGGCTTCGTCCGCCTCGCGTAGTAGAGCCGCGGCCGCCATACGTCCGATCCAGTGCGCCGAACCTTCGTCGGAAATGGCGAAGCCCCACCCTCCGGCACGGGCGGTTTGCCCATGCGCATTGCGGCCATAGGCGATCGAGCCGGTTCCGGCTATCACAATCACGCCGGGCCCGGCGCCCAGTGCGGCCCGCATCGCGATCTGCATATCGCCCACAACTTCAATTTCCCCGGCGATCACTTCGGAAATAATCTTACGAACTACGCAGGAGATCTCTTCCCGTCCAACACCCGCCACGCCGACACAAGCGCGACGCACCTCCCGGGGATCGATTTTAGCCTCCGCGCAAGTGCGGCGTATGGACTCGTGCAAAGATTCGCGTGCACCCGCTTCTCCTACACGAGTAATGTTGCTCGGCCCCGAGACTGCGGTTGCAAGTACCGATGCTTCGTCGCCCACCACGCACGTCGTCTTCGTGCCGCCGCCATCGATGCCCAGGTAATAAGCCACGGTTATTTCTATCACAGGCCCTTGGCGGTAGAGATGTCGCTTGCAACGTCCAACCAACGGCAAGATATTACTGCGAGTCGGCCGGACGTCTCCAAACATTCACTCGCGTGCGTTGCCGATTGCCTCCATAATTAATCCAACATGAACCTGGAAATTTCGGAACTCAGCAATAGTGGCGACGTGCGCGGGAAAAGCTTCACCGTGCCGGCGGAAGCACTGGCGTTCCTCGGCGGAATCGCCGATATTCATCTGGCGTCCGCCGACTCTGGGGCAATCCGGGGAAATCATTATCACCTGCGCCGCCGCTCGGCCATCGTACTTTTGCCCGGCACCCCTTGGTCGCTGCACTGGGACGAAGGCGAGGGTCTGCCAGCGCAGCATCGTCAGTTTGATGGCACCAGCGCCGTGCTGGTATTGGTGTGGCCCGGCGCTTCTCATGCCATCCGCAGCGACGGCGACAGTGCCCTGTGGCTGATCGCTTGTTCCTCTGAGCCTTACGATCCAACCGAAACCGTAGCGCGCAAAGTTGTGTAGCGGCAGAAGGCGTGGGTCTCGACAAAATGGGTCTCGACAAACTCGATCTGGCGATTATTGCGCTCTACTTAGTCGGCATCACCCTGTTTGGACTGCGATTCCGTAAGCGCCACCGCACTCTGCGCGATTATTTTCTGGCCGGACGCGATATTCCGTGGTGGGCCATTGCTCTCTCCATCGTTGCCGCCGAAACCAGCACGCTGACCATCATCAGCATCCCTGGCCTTGCCTACGACACGAACCTGACTTTTCTGCAGGTCGTCATGGGATACATGGTGGGGCGCGTCGTGATCAGCTTCGTGTTGCTGCCGCATTATTTTCGCGGCGATCTTTATACCGCTTATGAACTGATCGAATGCCGCTTCGGCCGCGGCTTGCGCTCGCTCACCGCCGGGTTGTTCCTGCTGACGCGGACCGCCGCGGAGGGCGTACGGGTCTATGCCGTCTCGATTGTGGTCGCCATCGCGCTGGGCACGGGCGAAGTCTCCTCTATCGCCATCATCACTCTATTGACGCTCATCTACACGTTCGAAGGCGGGCTGGCAGCGGTGATCTGGACCGACGTGGTGCAGACCGCGATCTATGTTGCCGGAACAGTAGTAGGATTGTGGACGATTCTGCACCTCGTCCCCGGAGGCTGGAGCGCCGTTCATGCTGCCGCCGCGAGTGCGGGAAAACTGCAAGTGTTCGATTTCACGCCGAGTCTGTGGATCCCGTACACGTTCTGGGCCGGCGTGATCGGCGGAGCCGCATTCACAACCGCGAGCCACGGTACGGATCAACTCTTCGTCCAGCGGCTGCTGGCGGCTCGCAGCCAGAAACAGTCTGCCGTCGCTCTCATCTCCAGCGGCCTGGCGATCCTGTTTCAGTTCGCATTATTCCTGATGGTAGGCGTAATGCTCTGGGCCTACTATCGGGTGCCCTCGGCGGCATTCGGGAAACCGGATCGAATCTATCCCACATTCATCGTCAAGCAGATGCCACACGGCATTTCGGGGCTGCTGATCGCCGCGATTTTAGCGGCGGCGATGTCGAACCTGAGTGCGGCTTTGAACTCGCTTTCATCGAGTGCGATCATGGACTTTTACGTTCGTCTTCGCCCGAAAACTGACGAGCAGAAACGCATGCGTTTATCGCGAATGGCCACATTCTTCTTCGCAACTGTACTGTTCGCTCTCGCCGTTTTTTCTCTGCACAAAGCGGGCCGGGTCGTCGAAGTCGGTCTTCAGATTGCGTCGGTCGCGTACGGCGCGCTGCTGGGAGTATTCCTACTCGGCGTGCTGACCAAGAGCGCCAACCAGCGCGGGGTGATGGTGGGAATGCTTTTTGGCTTCAGCGCGGATTTATACCTATGGCGTTGGACGCAGGTCCCGTGGACGTGGTGGGTATTGATTGGGACGATCGTGACGTGCTTGGTCGGCTATAGTAGCAGCCTTCTTCTCCGGAGCGGCGCCACCGAGAATCAATCCAGTCTGTGACGTATACTTGCTCCCTTCGCCCATGCCAACTTCCTCACAGCGTCCCGAACTTGCCCGTGACTTAGGCGTCAGCCATGCTTCAGCCGTGGTGGTGGGGACTATTATTGGCAGCGGAATTTTTCTTGTTCCTGCGGAGATGATGCAAGCCGTGGGATCGGCCAAGCTGGTATATCTGGCGTGGCTTGTCGGCGGCCTCCTCTCTTTTTTCGGGGCGCTCACTTATGCCGAACTTGGCGCCATGAAGCCGCAGGCGGGCGGAGAATATGTCTACGTCCGCGATGCCTACGGCCCGCTGGGCGGATTTCTCTACGGCTGGACGTGGTTTGTGATCGCGAAGCCCGCGTCGGTGGCTACGATCGCGACCGGACTCGTGCGCATTCTGGGAACGTTCTCCATCTTTTCTTTTTTCTCTGGGAATGTTTTTCTGGTCCATATTTTCTCTCGTCCTTTTGCCGTTATCTGGGGGCAGATCGTCGCTATCGCCGCCGCCATTCTGATTTCCATCCTGAATTATCTCGGCGTGAAGAAGGCGGGAGAGTTTCAGCTTGTGTTCACGGTGTTAAAGGTTGTGATCATTCTCGGCATCGTGGTCGTGTGCTTCAGCGGCGCTGGCAGCGCCACGGGGCGCGGCTGGAGCAACTTTGCGGGAACCTTCACCGGAGCCAGAGGCGGCATTGCCGGATTCATGGCGGCGCTGGTCGCCGCACTGTGGGCATACGACGGATGGAACGATCTGAACATGGTCGCTGGCGAGATCAAGCATCCCGAACGCAATATCCCGATTGCGCTGATTGCCGGCGTGGCCACGGTCGGAGTCTTGTATGTGCTGGTGAATGCGGGCGTGCAATATGTGCTGCCTGCGAACGCAATGGCGGCATCGCCGCGACCGGCCTCCGATGCAGTCGCGCTGGTCATGGGACACATGGGCGCTGCCATCGTTTCCGTTGGCATGGCCGTGTCCATGCTGGTGACCCTGAACGGCACCATTATGAGCGGGGCCCGCGTGCCCTACGCCATGGCCCGCGACGGATATTTCTTTCGCGCCCTCGCCGAAGTTCATCCACGCTTTCACACACCCGCGGCGGCCATTGTGGTGCAGGCGATTTTGTCGATCATTCTTCTGTTGCTGGGAGGAAATTTTCGCCAGCTTTTTTCTCTCGCCATCTTTGCGGAGTGGCTCTTCTACATGATCGCGGGCAGCACCATCTTCGTCTTCCGCTGGCGCGATCCGCAGGCCGCTCGACCCTACCGCGTGCTTGGCTATCCCTTCGTTCCCGCGCTATTCATCGCGGTCGCCGCAGTGCTTCTTTATTACACCTTCCGGGAAAACTGGCCGGATTCTTTTTTTGGCGTGCTGGTAATTCTCGCGGGCGTGCCAGTGTTTGGCTGGTTTCAAAGACGGCGGAGAGCGGCGCTGGCGGATCAAACCAGACTGTGACGGATGAACTATGACAGCTTGAGGAAAAAGCAAGGTCTTGGTGATTTAGGCGGGCAGTCTCCGGCGGTGGATTGCCCACTTCTCGCCAAAAATGCGAGAAGTTGATTGGATAAGAGCGAAGGCTCGATTGACCCGGTAGTCTTGATTTGAGGACCAAAGACGCTGGGGAGAAAGGAGCCTTCGATGATGATTATAGGATGTGATTTCCATCCCAGCTGGCAACAGGTG